>JGI20206J14855_1000072_pt1 | contig 36751 bp, 37 predicted proteins | sample NGESurdeep092012_6_FD_14855 | JGI IMG/M metagenome (IMG submission 14855) | reverse complement strand
CTCTCATGGCCGTCGCCTCCATCGCGCTCTTCGCGACCGGCGGAATCTCGTTGTAACGGGGTATGAAACGATGGCGCATCTGATCGTGAGTTGACTTGAAAGCAGTCGAACGAACGACGCGGCGCATTGACGAGTTTCAACAGCACCACCTAATTCCATCATTTGTCGTTGGCGTCATCAAGAAGTTCGGCCATGACAACGCCGAAAGCCTCAATGTCCAAGTTACCTACGCAATGTTTATAACCGTGCTTCCACTCCTCCTTCTTTTGGTGACGACTGGGCATTGTGCTCGCCTAGCTCTTTACTCAGAGATTGGGCGGACGAGGGAGAGAAGCGATGGCGCGATCGTCTTGCCGCGATCTCAGTGAATGTGATTGCCAGTTTGAATGGAGTCGACGCTGGAATGGTGAGCGGAATGTCATTCGACCAGGAAGTGGAATTGCTTTCGATGTGGGTCGCGCCCTTTGCTCGTGGCCAAGGAGTAGGCGACGAACTCATAAACACAATGATTCAATGGACGATCTCCCAACAGAAACGAAGACTGATACTTCGCGTCATGACCGGCAACGATCGAGCGGCGGCCCTCTACGTTCGCCATGGTTTCGAATATCCGAGTTCCGACGCCCATGAGATTCGGGAACGTCTGATGGTTCGCATGCAAGCATGACCAAATAGTGGGACTTGGGTCTCGACGCCCCTAGCAACCCATCGCTTAGAAACCTGTCCTTCGTCTACCGCGAAAGCAACATGAACGACTCTTCGGTGTTGTCCGAGAAGTGACCGATCGTCTCGCGGTTATTACGAATGAACTCGAGAATTGTCAAACTGTTCACGTTTCCAACGTCGAGCCAGACGGCCTTTGGCGGTGGTCCGAAGAGGAACGCCAACTGACGAAAGTCCGAGTCCTTGGAGACAATGACGTAATCGTTTTGTCCGGCGTAATCCCAAATTTGGCGATCCGTAGATTGGGCGAGATCGAGTTCCGCTACGTGCGCGGATTCGGGAACTCCTCTCGCAATAGTGGCACCAGTTTCCGCGAGATGTTCTGATCCAGTAAAGGCTTCACGCAGGCGTTGAGAGGCGGCGCTCACGATCGGCCGCGAACTTTAAAGCAGCACGGACGTTTGCCTCGGTCAACTCTGGAAAGTCGGCGACTATCTGCTCCCCCGTCATTCCTGCTGCGAGATACTCAAGGACGTCGTACACGGTAATGCGCGTACTCGCAAAAATGGGCTTGTCGCTTCGAACACCCGAGCGCACTTCAATTGTGGTCATCTCGCTCACACCAGGATTGTACTCCGGACCTCATTGATCGATGCAGATCAGCGTCGGAGAGAAACGTGGACGCTGGGTCTGGTGGAGCGTGGAGCCGAGCCGCTTGGCGGCGTTTCAGTAGATCCTTAAGCAGTCGTATTGAGTGACCCAATCTTGGGAAAGCTGACCCCTTGCGCGGATTAAGGCGAAGGGGTCAGGCCGTGGAATTCCTCTGCTGACGCCAATAGCGACTTCCGATTGCGTGGAAATGCGCGTAAATGTCGATGAAGTGAAACACAAGCGCACTCGAGCTTGCGAGCTCCTCAACTGGGCGAAGTCGCGCGCCTACCAACCTCGCCAGGAAAATCCTGAGCTGAGAAGAGGCCAACCTTCTCCGAGAGGTATCGAAAACCCCTCTCACATAGGCAAATATTTCGCGAACCTCAACTGCCTTCAGACGGACGGCGTTGCTGACAACTGTCACATTCAGACTGAAGCGTTGCTGACAACTGTCACATTCAGACTGAAGCGTTGCTGACGGCGTTGCTGACTGAAGTCACACATTGCAGGTTTTCTCGAAATTTATTTAGAAATAATACACTTAACCAGAGAATTTAGTGGGCCGTACCAAGTTGGAAGCCGCGCCCAATCGACCTCGTGTTGCATAAAACCCCTGGTCGAATTCGCTGCACACCCCGCTGCACGGGTCGGCACTTCGCACTGAAATTGTAAGTCCGAGACTGATGTGGCCCGTCATCGCACTAATTTCCTTCCGATGATGTGGGCGCCGGCATTCGTTCACGTCGGGAATCTACTCCCGAAGTGTGACGCGTGGACAGCATCGAACCTGCTCCATCGCTTTCCTCGGCTCGTGCTTTGCTGGGACCGCCAAGTCTTCGCCGATCGGCTCGAGTAGGACCTGCGACGCAGGGAGGCGGTGAGGGACTGGACCAATTTCGGAGTTCGCAAGGACTTGTCGATTTACGCGACGCACTTGCGAATCAAATCAGTAAGAATGCCACCTGTCCTTTTTCTCTTTTTAAGGACTGGATTCCTAAGAGTCACACTTGCATCACGCCTTCGCGCGAACCTCGTACACCGAAGATGAGACAAGTTGAGGACCGCCCGACGGCGGCTTGAGGACTTCCGCAGCTGCTGCGGCATTCTCGGCACTGTCGAAGATGATGACACCCATCCCGTCGGGGCCGTCGTGCATCCACGTCCCGCTCTTGAAACCTGATTGAGACTTCGCCAGTGGAACCACGATTTCGTTGAGCATTACTTGCGATTCATCGTCACCGACATCAACTGGCAACTTGACTCGCATAACCACCGCATGGTCCATGACACACCCCCAATTTGCGCCAACGTTGGCGCGTTGAGCCAGAGCATAGACTCTCGACCAAATACGTGCTGGCAATATTTGCACCAAACACGATAAGCGTCACAACCACTATTGACGCTGCCGTATCTAGTTCGCGAGAGCCCAGCCTCCTCGGTTTGTGGTTGCGTAGGCGCTCTTAAGTTCCACCTACCCACAACCAATGTCGAGTGCTTCACGGACAGCTCGGTAGCGCAGCTCAACCATGGACGACTCGATCAACATTGCTGCCTCTTCATTAGCTGGACGAGAGTCCAGGAACCGAGGAACAGCGTGAAAGGGAAGTGGAAGAAGTGCGACACATGTCCCGAAACTATTTAGGCAGAAGTGGCGAGACCTTGTCGAAACGTGAGACACGGATCCCGGAGCCAGAGCGGGACACCTGTCCCGAACTCTTACACGTTGTGATGTTGACAACGAGTGGGGCTTAAGGAACGTGAATCTGTGATCCATTGAGAGTCATGCCGGCCCTGATTTACAGTCGTACGCCCTTGTAGCCAGAGCGACCGACGCACGCGATCACGAGAAACAACTGGACAGGAAGTTCGAATAGTACTTGACGAAACTTTAACGGTGTGCAAATATTACGAACGATGATTAATACAGGAGAGAAAAACGACTGGCGCGAAGCCCGGCGACGCTCGGCTCACAATGCAATTATCGACGCTGCTTGGTTGCTGGTGAACGAAGAGGGGCTGGCGGGCTTGTCGCTCCGGGACTTGGCCCGTCGGGCAGGAATCACGGCGCCAACGGTGTATGCCTATTTCGAGTCGAAGAATGCAATCTACGATGCAATGTTCGGCCGGGCGGCTACGGAGTTCGAGGAAAGAATGGCAGAGCCGTACGAAAATGCTAGCCCCCGCGAAATACTCGCGGAAAGCGCAAGACGGTTCTCCGAGTTCTGCACCAATTCCCAAGCGCACTATCAGCTTCTGTTTCAGCGCACGATTCCCGGATTCGAACCGTCACCAGAGTCCTACGCACCAGCGGTGAGATCCCTAACGCTTGCACGGGAAAGACTTGCCGTCAACGGAATAACCGAAGCGCGCCATCTCGACATGTGGACTGCGCTGATTACCGGTCTGGTCGACCAGCAGGTCTCCAATGATCCTGGAGGGGATCGCTGGACTCGTCTCATCGACGAAGCAGTTGACATGTTCCTCGCCCACTGCCAGCCAACCCGAGCCGTGCAAAAGTCTACGTCTCGCCGAACTTAAGTTAAGGAAATCCCCACATGACGATGATCGAAACTTCAACTATCGAACCGTTGACTCATATGGAGGCAATGCGCCTTCAGGCCGACGAATTGGCGTTAACAATCGCGTTGCTTCGATCCCTCGATGCCGCGGAGTGGTCGACCGCAACTGACTGCCCCGCCTGGGATGTCCGAGCAATGTACCAACACGTACTCGGCGCCTGCGAAGCGGGCGCGTCCATGCGCGAGAATTTCCACCAACTGCGGCAGGCGCGATCCCACCGAAAGCGACAGGGTGGACCACTCGAAGCCGCGCTGTCCGCGGTGCAGGTGCGCGAACGAATGGATCTCAGCCCCGTCCAGATTGTCGAACGATTCGCGAACACTGCGTCCAAAACTGTCCGTGGCCGCAAGCGCACATCGGCGCTCGTGCGCAATTACGCGAGCCTTGCCGTCGATGGACCCGTGCACGAGAATTGGAAATTGGGTTACCTCATCGACACCATCTATCTGCGCGATCTGTGGATGCACCGCATAGATATGTCCCGCGCCCTCAGCCGACCACTCGAACTCAGCACCGGCCACGATGGTCGCATCGTCGCCAACGTTGTTGCAGAATGGGCGCGCCGCCATGGCAAAAGCTTCGTGCTCGAGCTCACTGGTCCTGCCGGGGGCACGTACGCACGCGACCCCGACGTTCTTGGAGCAGAACACCTATCGCTCGATGCCGTCGAATTCTGCCGCACGCTCTCCGGCCGCGCACACGCAACCGGCTTACTCACCACTGTCGTCCCGTTCTGAAGGAACACACCATAAACACACCAAGGAGAACTGCAATGGAAACACGCATCGACGAAGTCGCCAACCGAATTTATCGATTCTCGACGTTCGTGCCGGATATCGGACCCACCGGTTTCACGTTCAATCAGTATTTCATCGACGATGATGAACCCCTGCTGTTCCACACTGGACCCCGCGCCATGTTCCCTTTCCTGGCGGAAGCCATTTCTACGATCACCCCACTCGAGCGTCTTCGTTGGATCACCTTCGGCCACCTTGAGTCCGACGAGTGCGGCGCCATGAACCTGCTACTCGCAGCCGCACCCCACGCGGAGGTAGCCCATGGGGCTCTCGGGTGTTCGGTGTCCTTCAACGACCTGGCAGACCGAACGCCGGTCCCACTCGCCGACGGTCAGGTGATCGCGCTGGGAGAGCATCGCGTACGCCACATCGACACGCCGCACGTCCCCCACGGTTGGGAAGCGCGCGTGTTGTACGAGGAGACAACCAAGACGCTCCTCTGTGGCGACCTTTTCACCCAACTCGGCGACCCGCCCGCCATCACGACTGATGACATCCTCGAGACTTCCTCGTTCGCCGAAGACGTTTTTGGCGCTACCTGCATCACACCGCGGACCGGGCCCACCATTCGGAACCTCGCTGGTCTCGCCCCCGCCACGCTGGCCGTGATGCACGGCTCATGCTTCGCCGGCGACGGGGCTAAGGCTCTGCTCGAACTCGCAGACGATTACGACGCTCGCCTTGCCAAAGCAATGGAGTAATTTTCCTCTCGGTCGTACTCTTTCGCATTGTCTCCGAATGTGATGGATCAATGTTGCGGCCCGTGTTCAAAAGCGTCCAGACATTCGAACATCATGAAATACTCATCTGTGGATACTGCGACGCATTTATTGAAACTCGTGGGCCGTACACTCGTGGGCCGTACACTCTGTGAAGTTTCGGCCACTCGCCCGCGCGCTTCGCGTCGTACCTGATCCGAAGGTTTTCACACCCTGCCTGCACACTCTCGTGCACCCTCGAGGCCGCTCCATCAATTCCGCCCCGAAATGGCTATTGGCCGCGGACTGCATACTCATTGTCGCCATGACCGACACGATACAGGTAGCCCGTAACACGCTCAGAGCCCTCAACCGTATGCCGGACCTACATTCCAAGACTCCAGCTACTTCGGCATTCTGAATCGCGCAGGTCAAACCATGTAAACCTGATTGCCCCGTGCATGGCGATCTCCTCTCGTTCAACGCTGTTACCTCGGTCCGTTCATTCAGTCAAAAACTCTTGGTAACTTGTCGAGCTCGAGTAGCTATTGCGCCATCGCGGCGTGAATAGTCCGGGCGCACTCACGCGCGCTCTGAAAAGAGCTATCAACCTCGATGTCGTAGTGCACTCCTTCGTGAACGAGACTCGACTGCGTTTTCGCCATTCCGTGAACTCGATCCGGTCGCATCAACTCTCGCTTCGATGCGACGTCCGAGTCGCAGTGAATACCGACCCACAGCACTTGTAATCCGGAAAGTGCGGCTTCTAAGCGTGACTGCGAACTCGCCCCGCCAAGGAAAACATCAACGACGATGATTCCAGTGCCGGCACGCGCCATCGCGGCGAGACCGTGATACCAGGAATCTTCTGCCCTACGAAAGCGTTGGTCGGTAGCGACGGTGCCATCAGGATCAAAAATGATCGCGGACTCTGCCTCGGCAGCCGGACTTCCCATAGCAACGATGAGGTCATCGACCCCGAGCGTAAGCCACGTGTCATTTAAGAGTGCCTGTAAGCAACCCGCAATGGTCGATTTTCCCGCGCTCGATCCACCGTTCAGCACGACTACTTCTGTGAGCACACCACGAACTTAACCGGCGTCGTCATGAAATTCCCGTGGGACTGAGGGAACTTTATTCCGTCCAGCATATGAAACTGTGACCACTTGCGTGTCATGGAGCCCGAAAACACAATCCGAGGACTATGTGTGACCCTCTATGTAAGCGTTTGAAGGCGTTTCAACTCTTCACGATGATTCTTCTTTGCGACGCTGTCGCATTTGAAAACGTCGAGTTGCTGACCAGACTGCTCACAGTAACTAATTGCTTTACATAACACTCACATCAAGACGTGCTCGTTTCGAACTCGTTTACTTTCCAGGAACGCAATGGCCACAGGGTTGTGCCACATATTTCGACGCTGTGCTAGCTCTCGCGTAGCGCTCAAATGGTCCAAGCCAAGCGCCCGCTTTGCTGCTATGTGCAGAGTGCGTACCGTTCCCGTTGTTGCAATATGAGCAGTTCGCGTAGTGAACTCGGGCATATTTGTGAACATAGTTCTCGTACGTCCAATACATACACCGGAGAATAGTCCTCGGACTCATGAGAGGGAGTTCCACACCTTGAGCTTGGGTTTGGTAGTTCTGTCAAACCCTTGTCAGTGAATCCATGAACACGAACAGAAGTATTGTGATTCGCGTCAAACGGTCCCAAGGACCTACGACTGGATGGCTCATTGCGTAGCAGCCCGAGTTGAAGAGCAATAGTTTGACGGATCCTTCGGTATTCCCGGACGTCGAAAACACGAACAGAAGTATTGTGATTCGCGTCAAACGGTGCCAAGGACCTACGACTGGATGGCTCATTGCGTGGCAGCCCGAGTTGAAGAGCAATAGATTGACGGATCCTTCGGTATTCCCGGACGTCGAATTCCGATAATCTCTGCGAACACGATGACCGAACGAAAAATGCAACGTCAAGAAGGAGTCAACCGAGGTGACTTCGAGCTCGCTTTGGCAGTTCTCTCGAAGGAGTCGAGCTTGACCGCGCGCGAGGTCTCTCGACGATTGCGTGCCGGTGGCAACGAACGATTCACATCCAAGGCAACCAATCAGGTTCTGTACCGGTTGTTAACGGCCGACCTGGCCATCCGCGATGGAACAGGAGAAAAACCAAAATGGTCAATTAACAATTCATGGTTTGACGCTGAGTCCATCGCACCGTTGAGCATTAAGCCAATGAATCCACGGCCACTTCGGAGTCATAACTCCTTCGACCGGGATTTCTTAGTCTCGGAAACGATAGTAAAAGTCATCTTCAGTGGCATTCAAAGCGTGAATGATCCTTACCTGACCCCTGATTGGGTTGGTTCACACATTATTTCGACCGTAAATTGCAATCATTCATTCTGGCAAACGCGGCTCGTTTCTGACGAGACCCGCGCTCTATTCGCGATGGTATGTGCGGTTGATGCTTACGTCGAATGGAAGATAGTTCAAATGAATAGGCCGGTCGAAATTAGTGAGATCGAACGATTCCGGGATCAAGCGTTCAGATACTGCTCGTTGCTTGAAGCCGAGAAGACTACGCCTGACTAATGGACTGCCTCATGTAGCTGTCCTTGATCACCTTCACGGTGTCGGGTCTGATTTCGCCCGTCTTTTGCATACACCTCCACTCAGAAATTGCATCGTAAATGCAATTCAACGTATAAATGAAGATGTCGCCTGCATCGAGTATGCGTTCTCGCCAGAAGCGATGTTGCGTGTTGATACACACCGATATTGTGTGATCCGCAACATAATCTCCAACGAAATAAGGATCGTTCTCGCTTCGCTGGTTGTCCATGAACAATTTAATTGTTAGTTGGCCCAATGTGAATACTTGATCAGGTTCAGTAGTCGTTGTTGTCTCGCGTAGTGGTTGCAACGCTGCAGTCGCGAGTTCTGGTGGAGGGACCTCATCAAGGTTAAGCAGATCGATCATGTCTGGATCTTGCAACACCTCTTGAATCGCAGCGAGTGCTACATCTTGATCTTGTTGACTCGGGCCACCTTGCCCGCGAACCCGTCGCTCTTGTGCGATGTGACGATAGTCGGCAAAGATCTCCTTCAGTTTCTCTTCCACCAAGTCAAGCTCGTCGCCTTGCCAAAGAATCTGATTCTTTGTATGGCTAATGAGAAAGTTGTCCAAGTGAATCTCCCCGACGATTCGCTGGTTAACCAGGTCGTTGGATCCTGCAACCTGTCCGAAAATAGATTGCGGTCGCCATGCGTCAGGTTGACCCATCACGAGTCGACCTCGACGTGAGATGGCAAATCCCGCCTTCGGTCTACCGCCAACTTCCAATATTCCAGCCCAACCGGAAACTTGCTTGTCATTCACTTCAAAGTTGAAAGTCTTGCGATATTCCGATCCATCCATGGCTGTCAGAAGATTGAGCCGATCATCGTATGAAAGTTCCTCATCGCCCCAACAAAGTCGCATTAGGCCGCTTCTAGTGTCGAAACGATAAATCGATCTGAGGTTCTCCTTTAGTCTCCCCAACAACCTGCCTCCGATTTTTTGGTGCATTTTTGAGATTGTCAGGACCGTGTAATGCAGATCTGGGCTTACAGCAACTTCACGAAGTCGAAGATTAGATTCACCGTTCGCTACAGATTCCACGTCGAAGGTAATCTCATATTCATTAGGGTCTCCAAGCTGGGTGGTTCGTAGCGTCCAGATATCGCCGAGCCAACACGCTGCAGTTTTCATGCCCATGCCAAATTCATGACGCCCAGAAGTGTCGTTTGGTGGAATTCCGATCATGACAGATTTCGTCAGCTCCTCGATTGACATCCCCATTGCGTTGTCGGTAATCCGAATACGATCTTGATCTCGCTCATAGTTAAGAAGTACCTCGAATCGGCCGTCCTCACCCTTGTACGCCGCGTCAAGGGCGTCGCGGTTACTCATGTAGTTCTGACTTGAGTTGTCAATAAACTCCGCTATCGCCCACCAAGTCTCATAGGCCAGCCGTTTGTAGCTCCGTACAGTCTCCGGTCCAATAATCACTGAAACTTCAGTCATTTACCTCTACCTTTCAATATCAACTGCCCTGATTGATCTCTTTCAAGTGCGTAAGTGCGGCGATCCATTGCAAGGGAACCGTTCGGAAGAATATACGCCTCTCGCTGTGTTCTGATGAATCTCCAAGTCGTCAGCTGACCATCAACCAAAATCGTCACTGCATTTTCATCTGTCAACGCCGCCGGCAATTCGACTGCAAAAGCGTTGGCAGTTATAGCCGAGGGTACAAGATTGGAGACAAACTCGTCTGGTCTTTGAGTCGGCGAATCTCCTTCGTATGCCAACAGGCGCCGATTGCGGTCGTCTACAAAGACTTGAACCGCAGCAAGCTTCACGCCCATGTTTGAAAGTGTTGTTCGCCATTCCGGCAATTCAATTGGGACCACGACCAGGAATTCCGGATCGGTGGACATAATCATCTGCACCACCCTCTCCAAATCCAAGTGGTTGGACTGCGCGCATAGGGCGCGAGCGTGACTGTCATCGTAACGACCAGCTGACAAGCGTCTCATTTGGGGTTCTACATGATGCCCCAGCTGGTGGTGCTCGAGTTCCACTTCAATGACAACCCAACCACGATATTGAACGTCAACCAGTGCTAGATCAGCTTGCGACGTACCGTACTCTGATTGAACTGAAGTCTTGAATTTGACACAGTGATAATTCGGGAACAGCTCACGGGCGTAGGCCATGATTGAATGCTCGTAGTCATCTTCACTGATCGAACGAGAGGAAATGGGTCGATACCAAGTTCCATCGTGAAGGATTCGAGACACTGGGTCAGTTTGTCATCTCCAGCCATTTCGTCGTAGAGACACCATCAAGAAGCGCCTCTTCCTTCTTCAGCTTTTCGAGTTCCTGGTCAGAGGCATAGATTGTGTAGATTTCAGCTGATTCTTTACTGGGGCTCAACCTCAGGACACGACCCAGCCGCTGAACTCGCTGCCGGTGACTCGAAGTTGAAGCCGCTAAAATCGCGCACTCTGCCTCTGGAACATCAATGCCCTCGTCAAGTGCGCGACAACAAACCAATATATCTGCCATTCCAACCTTGAACATTCGAAGATTGTCTCTTCTCATGTCTCGCCCAATTTTCGAGTGATACGAAACGACGCGATGATTTCTACGGTGCAGTGCTTCAGCAATCACGTCAGCCATGGCAATGTCTTCGTGAAATACGATCATCTTGCGACCACGCAGTCTCTCGGCTAGCACCACGGTGGCAGTTACCCGCGCTACAGCATTCTTCGATATAGACGCACGTCGCATTGCGATCTGCTTGGCCCGATCGTCCTCTCCATTTGACAGTGCTCTGCCTAGTGACCTTGTTGCACTGTCATACTTCTTCTGTTCGCTTTCAGTGAGAGGCACACGAACATTCACCAAACCGAAATCGACCACCACCTTGTCGAGCCTCGCTTGGGCCAAGGAATACTCGAAAATTATCGGACCCAGATTAGGGATGAGTATTTTCTCGAGACCGTCATCAAATTCTCGCTCGGCAGTGGCCGTCAGTCCTAGTGATGCGCTCGTCCGATTTTCCAGTGCTCTCGAATTTTCAGTGCTCGCATATCGATGACACTCGTCAGCTATCAAGAGAACATTCGAATTGGATGAACAAATTTCTTGCATCCGATTTCGAGCAGTGTTAATCACCAAGAGGTGAAACGCCGCCTTTACAAGCTTCTGCTCCGGCCATACAGAAATCGCCGCGCGATCAATCCCTAAATCCATGGTCAGATTGATGAGCCATTGGTCCTGTAATGCAGTTGTAGGTACAATCACCACGACGGTCTTGGATTCACGATCAGTCTCTAGCCAACGAGACGCGGCGACGAGTGCAAATCGAGTTTTACCGCCTCCGGTGACGACTTCAACAATGCCGCGGTAGCCATCAGACTGCCAGTTAGCGAGTGCTTGTAGCTGCCAATCCCTTAGTTCATTCTCAAGATTTTGCAAACCTGCCTTGACCTCCTTCGACGTAATCTGAGTCCTTCTTTATTGTGACCGACCTCCGGCGAAATAGATCTGCGGCGCTACCTTTCGTGTTACTTCCTCCAAACGGGCCCAAAACCAAATCTCCCAGATCGGTCAAGAAGCGAGCAAAAAACTTCTGCAGGTCAAAGGGCATTCTTACTGTGTGTTGAAGGTCTTTAATCTCTGCACCACAAGGCATAGTTCGTGTTCATCGCCGTGTTTCTAATAATCAACGTCGAGCCCGGAATGGCGCCACCGTTGTCAGTTCCAAAGTACTTGTCACCGCGGTTGCTCTACCGGTTCGTGACGAGTTGCTGATCGCGAGGGTTATTCCGCCTACCGCGGTTCGTTCGCAAACGCTGGTGCGCGGCATCCGGACCGCCATCCTTGTACGGCTCGTCCCATCGAATATCCCCTTCATTCAGATTCGGTTCGCCATCGCCTCGCGAGAGCACGAGGATGCAGTCCCTCTCCGTCGCTTGGCCTTTGCTCTCTCCCCAAATTCTGCTCACCTTTGTCTGTACTTGTAGCTGGTCCTCTATCAGATCTACGAGTTTTAGCCCGCTCGCCTCGCCCAAATCATCCCAAATACGACTTGCCAGCTCAACGGAAGATCCCTCGGGAGTCGACACGTCCCCTATAACGATCACCGACACTCCGTCGGGCTTGAGAACGCGACGAATCCCTACCAAGGTTTTGCGCATGAATTCGCGATACGAGTCATAGGTGTGGCGATGGTCGAGCTGCGAATCAAGCGAACGTCGACCCGCGCCACCTTCGCGACCAACGTCGTCAATTCCAAGCCACCACAGCCGAATCCAGTTCGACGTGCCATAATTTACGACCCGCAAATAGGGGGGCGACGTCAGTAGCAAATCGACGCTGCCGGCTTCAAACGACCTGCTCGTCAACATTCGAGCGGCGTCCAAGTTGAAGTGCTGTCCACGTTCACCAACATTCGAATCCGCGTAGACGCGCGCGATCTTGTCGCGCAGGCAATCGAATACGTCTTGGTCTATCTTCTTGAGTCCGTTTTCACGAATGTACTTCTGAATATACGACGGGGACATGCTGAATGTGTTCGGCATGCTAATACTCAGGTACATCGATGTTCCGTCGGATCGATGCGCGCCATGCAAGATTCCCGCGACAGAACCCGCGAGCATGAGGTCCACGCGGGACCACTCTCTCAAAGGTCTTCTTGCCAACTCTTGTCTTAGAAACATCAGTTGTCGCAAAGTGTTTTCGTGAAACAGCATCTGGATGTCTTCAGAGACATCTAGGTCGCGTTGCGCGCGTCGGTGATAGCGATGTTCCAACTGCGTCAACCGGTCATGCAACTCGAGCCAAGAAGGCGGGTCGGCTTTCGCGGCCGAGAGGACGTAACCAAGTGGACTTAGATCATTTGCAACAGTGCGACGACCCTCGACGCGAGCCTGCAAGGTGGTTGTTCCCCGCCCACTAAACGGATCGACAACGAGACCGCCCTCACGCGTATATCTCTCAATAAAATAATGAGCCAGTCGTGGAGGAAACATGCCATGGTAGGAGCACATCGCGTGCATCGAGTGCCCCCATCGAGCACTCACCGCGTGCCACAGCGGCCCAAGGCTGGTCGTTCCACCGTCCAAAGTCTCGGTCGCCTCCTCTTCAAAGAACCCGCTGGTGAGCCAGTCGCTTTGAAGTGTCATTGGAGGTAACCCGAGAGCGCTCGAGCAGCAATCTGTAACACCGGCTCCGAAGACCGCCGAGTGACACCGTTGAGGTGCCTAATTGCGTCGGAAGCATTCGAGCGCGTCACTGCGGTTGTTGCCGTGCCGCGTCGCTTCCCTAGATCTCGTTTACGGTTTCTGACCTGCTCGTCTTCTCTGTAGTATTCGGCATTGAGACTGTCGGTTGAAGTCTCGACGAATTTGTTTTGGAACCGCATAATGGTTCCTTGGCGCGCACTGTGAACGGTTCTATCGATCCAACTTTCCGCAATTTCACCATCGCTGAAACTCGTCTCGAGTACGTGCCTAATGCCTTTTGCATTCAGCCGCAGCCACGCGTACGGATTCGACGAAGGAATTACACCGACGTCCATCAATCCAACCAAACGAGCAAAGAGACCTCCCTTTTGTAGAAGCCGCCAGAGCCCCGTGTAGTTACGGATAGTTGGCGGAGAAACACCGATGAATCGGGCGATGTCGACTTTGCGAACCTTCTCCGACTTGTGCAGGTGCTCCACCAAGATCGCAAGTTGGCTAGGTAAAAGATCCTGGTAGATATCCGACTGATATCGAATCTCGAACCGCTTGCTGTAGTCGACGACGTAGGCCGGAATCAATCCGAACGCAGACGGGTTATCCACCCTTATCGAACTGATCGCGCGAACGCGCATGACGCCATCCACCACCAAATATCTGTCTTTGGACAACAACGCGATCTTGATTGGTTCAACCAAGCCAATTTCTTCAATCGAAGCGCGAAGGTGCTCTTCGAACACTTTCGATTCTCTTGATCGAATCATCTCCGAGTTAATCTCTACGTTGTCGAGTTTTACTAGAACGCGCTTCATCCGGTCGCCACCTTCCGGGAACCCCTCGAGATGGAAAGCGTCAATGGAAACTGCAGCGCTAAGAGCCTCAATCGCTCTATCGAATTCCCACGCGGGAACGTCCTCAATGTCTCGCAGGACCACTTGAGTAGCGCCAGGCGTCGGGCTCTGTATCTCGCGCCCAGCGCCATAATTGATGGCCAGTCGATCGCGGTAAACAGCTCTTCGAGCTCCTTTGCTCGAATGCCGCTCGAACCAATCGCCTGGATCACTTCCGCCCTCTCGCTCGAAGGTACAGCTCGCGAAATAACCGCGTGAAGCGACAAACTCATGTTGTTTGCTCTCAGTGCCGAAACTTCTCCCGCGGTAGCACCTTCGAGCTGTACCTCGAGGCGTCGCACCGTCGAGGGGGAGACCCCAAACCTCTTCGCGACTTCGGCAGTTTCCTCACCCTCTTTGCGTGAGTGCGCAATGAGAAGTGCACGATCAACCGGATGCATACGCAACCTTGCGACATTCTCAACGAGGAACTGCTGTACCTTTTCCTCCTCTGCAAACTGTTGATTCACAACGATGGCGGAGATGGTCTTGAGGCCGAGGATTTGACAGGCCATTGTGCGTCCTTGACCCTTGATGAGAAGAAACTCACCAGAGCCATCGGGAGCGGGCCGAACCGTAATGGGGGTTAGAACGCCGAACTGCTCGATTGATCGACACAGCTCGCGGTGGCCATCCCTGTCGCGCTTTCGGCCCAGGCCCTCTTCTGGACGAATGCGAGAAACCGGAATTTGCTTGGGATCTGGAGAGGCTCGGTACTCGGATTTGGTTCTGGTTATCTCGTTTGCCATTTGAACCTTCACACTAAAAATCATATTACACGCTTGTAATTAGAAGGCCCAACGTACGCGGTATTGCGTCAAGGAAGGCGCCTTCACCAGGGCCCTTCATACTCGAATGAAGGCGCCTTCACCTCGATCCCTGCCGTCGCTCAAATGAATCTTCAAGAAAGTCCCCTCATTAGGTCGTCAAACGAGAGAAGGCGCGCTTCCGAATGCGCCCTCCTTGGCATTGTTTCGCCTCAAATTATTAAGGAACGTGCCCTGAAGCGACAAAGAAGCTACCTCGACGAAAGGACACTGGCGGCGGGGCCGCTGGCTTGGTCCGGCGGTGGGTCGTCCTCTCGAATTCCACTTTGGAATTACGCACTGCGATACGGAAGCGAGTCACGATGATGTCGCCACCGAATTCGAAAGCATGTTCTACTGCCTGCACGAGGTGCTCGCGACCAACGGCCATCTTGGTACCGCAGTTCCAACACGTGAGCACACTGCCCGTTTCGTCATCGTCGAGTCGGACCAGCGCGAGGTGACTGGGGCTGGCTGTTGAGCGCCGAAACCCCAGTTGCTCTTTGACGAACTTGTCCAGTTTCTTCCCGTCCATCTGAGGCTGTCTCTCGGCGACTTCGGCCGCGAACGTGGCGTAGTTAATTCGCGGTGCATTCCTAACTACCGCGTACAAGAAGCCCGGTCGGATCTTGTGAAGCTTTTCTGGGTTCGACCGATTATCGGAGTCGTCGACGTCGTGGTCGCTTATCTCAAGGGACCGGAAGAAACCTGATCCAACGTCGACGGTGTCAAATTCGCTTAAGTCGAAGGTCGCCCGCTCAAAGTGCTGACCGCCAGCCTTCCCGATGGGATGCAACTCCTCGTACGGGCGACGCTCCGCGCACTCGCCGCAGAACAGCATCTTTGCGCGGCACAGCGGGACTCCCAGATCGTAAAAAATCTCTTGCGTCTCCATGACTCCCTAAATTACACTGTTGTTACTACACTTACGGCGGCCTAGTCCAAACCCGTCATCCAAAGTCCTCTTCCGCACGCGAGAGCGTCGATGTGAAGGGGCACTGAGGGGACACAGACGAGGTACGTCGTGTCTCCAATTCCATCTACGGGCGGTCTTTTACCGCTTCCACCTAGTGATGCCCGTGCACTCACGCTCAATCAGGTCTGCCGCCTCACGCAGCTCTCCCGGCCCAGCGTCGTACGCCTCATCAACGAAAAGCGCCTTCACGCCATCAAGGTCGGACGAACGTGGCGCATCAGCGCGGCGTCTCTGGAAGCGTTACTCGACGGTGAATCGAGCGCGTCATGAGCGCGAAGAAGCCGGCCGCCAAGAACGTCCGAGCCAATCGGACTCCAATCGAGAAGTCACCAGCCAAGAAGCGCGTCTCCCGGAAAACGCCGACGCGCACCCATACAAAGACACCAAAGCCAGTTCCCGACTTCCAGCTCTACCGGGACTACACCAACGATGAGATGGATCGCCTGTTGGTCGACATCATCGACAAAGGCGTATTACAGCCCATCACGGTCGATCAGAACGGCGTCATCCTCGACGGGAATCATCGCGCGAGAGCCCACGCCCAGCTACGAGCGGCGAGGTTCAAACTTCCAGCGCTGGAGCGTCGCCTCGTTCCGTTGCATTCGGACCTCGACCGGTACAGCTACGCCGTCTCACTCAATGAGGTGCGTCGCCACCTCACTCCCGAGGACCGCGCCCTCACTGAAGCGAAGCTCCGCGAACAAGGCATGAGCTACCGCGCGATCGCCCAACTGTTCAACGTGAGTCAAACAACGGTAAGCCGCGACCTTTCGGGTGTCACATTTGTGACACCTGACAAAGTCCGGGGTCTGGACGGGCGGGTCCAGTCGGCGAAAAAGCACACGGTGGTCTCAACGTTCTCGGACCGCGATATCGAGCGAGCACGCACGGCGTTACAAGCTTTCGGCGATGACGTTCCGACGGGTCACCTCACCGTGTCACAACTCGAGAAGAAGGAACGAGCCCACCAGGTGCGCCTCGGCGTCGAACCTGACGACACCGTTGTCGAGGGTCCCCGGTGGCGCATTGACTGCGCGGACCTGCGTGAGTGGGTCGTCGAGGAGAATTCGGTGGACTGCATCATCACCGACCCGCCGTACACGACCGAAGGAGTCCCCCTTTACGGTGACCTGTCGAAACTCGCCGCGCAAATCCTCAAGCCCTCCGGACTGCTCTTTGCCTATGTCGGCAAACTGCACTTACTCCAGAGTGGCACCCTGCTCGCCAGCGAGCTTGAGTACTTCTGGACTTTCGACATCGTGCAGATCTCGCACCTAACGCGCACGCCGATCCGCAAGATCGAGGGTGGTCACCGACCGGTGCTGGTCTTCCAGAAGCCGCTAGTCAAGGCGAAGCAGTGGATGAACGACACCATCGTCTCGACGAGTGGCCCCGAGAAAGACCTGCATCACTGGCAGCAGTCCCTTCCCTCGATGCAGGAACTAGTTCGGCGGGTCACCAAGCGCGGCGACCTCATTTGCGACCCGTTCACCGGATCGGGCACTTCGGGCGTCGCGGCCATCTCGCTCCAACGACGATTCCTCGGTAGCGAGATCAACCCGGCAACGGCCCGGATCGCCCGCGACCGGATGCGGCGCTTCGACGCGACGAAGGTGGCGCCATGACACGATTCTCGCCCGTTTGCCACAAATGATCCCCTGTATTCCCACAGGGTCGTTATCCCTCATCAGTGGGCTATTTAGCGCCCTCACGCGACCCCAGAACGGCTGTAGAGTGCCCTCTCTCGAAAGGAGGTCGGCCGTGACAAAACGTAGATCCAGCGGGACCGTTTTTTACGACAAGCGCCGCCAGCGCTGGATGGGTTACATCGCTGACGGTACGATCACCGCGAACGGCACGCCACGTCGACGGTCATTCCGCGGTCGTTCGCAGTCGGAAGTCCGTCTAAAGCTGCGCGAGATCGAAGCCGCCATGCTCCTGGACAAGCCAGTCGTGGATGGATCAATGAAACTCGCCACATTCTTGGAAGAGTGGCTAACGACCACTGTTGAACCGAACTGTCTGAGCACGAACACCGCCGACAGCTACCGTCGCATTGTTAGGCACCACCTCATCCCAACGCTCGGCAAGAGACGCCTCCGTGACTTATCCGTTCTCGACGTAGACCAACTCCTGGCCGCCAAGTACGACGCGGGGTACAGCGGTTCCACGGTCCAGCGAATTCGGATGACGCTCATAAAGGCGCTTCGTCACGCGGAACGCCGGGACCTCGTGGCCCGCAACGTCGCCGGGCTCTGTGACCTTCGACGCACGAAGCCCAAGGAAGGTCGCTCACTTACTCCCGAGCAGGCGGCCAAGCTCCTCGCCGTCGCCCCGTCTGATCGTCTCGGCATCACCGTCGAACTCGGCCTCTACCTCGGACTCCGGCCCGGCGAGGTTCTCGGCTTGCAGTGGTGCGATATCGACTTTGACCAGAGAACACTCCGCGTACGCCGGTCGCTCAAGCGCGAACAGAACAAGCTTCAATTTGGCGAGCCGAAGACACCCGAATCGCGACGAATTCTTGCCATCCCCGACCCCCTCGTGACAGCACTTCAGCGTCATCGAAATCAGCACAACATCGACCGTGAACGAGCCGACGACATGTGGACCGAATTCGATCTCGTTGTCACCACTGAGGTAGGTACACCTGTCGACCCCAGCAACGCCCGTCGGACCCTGGACCGCCTTTGTAACGAAGCGGGAATCGGTCATTGGAATCCGAACGCCCTGCGCCACTCATTCGCCTCGCTGCTGTCGTTGCGCGGTGCCCCGATGGAGGAGGTTGCGGACGCAATGGGCCACGTCGACACCCGAATGACCTCGCGCGTGTACCGCCACAATCTCAAGTCGGTCGTGGATGTCGCGGCCATCCACTTCAGCAGCCCCGCCGTCCAATCGTGATTGAGTTAACTTTGGGGTTTATGCCGTGGCAGTCGAAAAACCTGATCTATGGAGGAACCTGCGAATCATGCGGGAGACGAATCGCCAAAGATGGCGTCGGCTGGCACAACTTCCAGACCAAGAAAGCCCGCTGCGTTGAGTGTGGTCCGACCGAAGAAGTTGATATCGTACTGACGTCTGAAACGTACTCTGAAATGCGACCAGATCCGGTGGGTGGGTCGGCAGCTTTGAGAGAGGCCCAGAACCAACGAGACCAGAATTGGTTACGAGGCGCAACCGGCGAATATCGCATGGACAGATTGCTCCATGAACTCTTGATCGACAGCGCCGTCGTTCCAACCGACCGGCGAGTGCCCGGAACCCCGTCCAATATTGATCACATTGTGATCGCGCCATCTGGCGTTTGGATTATCGATTCAAAGAACTGGACAGGAACGATCCGCTATAAGTCCGCCTCATGTATGAGCGCGAACATGCGCCTGTTTGTTAACGGCGAAGATCGAACGTCGAAAGTGGAAGCCATCTACGGATTGGTAATTCCAATTGCTCAGGTGATTGCTGACAAGTCAGTAACTATTCACCCCGCGGTGGCCTTCATAGAAGGAGAATGGAGCTTCGCATCAATTCCGCGCTTGCTTTGGAAGAAGCCGTACAAGCACGGCGGTGTTTGGATTTCGCCGCCACGAATACTAATCGGCAAGATCAATGAACCCGGCCCACTTGATGCGCAGGCGGTCATCCGCATCAGCAAGAAGCTCGACGAGGCATTGAAACCGCGATGAGTGGACGAATCAACACTACGAATTCAACTCGCCACGATACGATCCGCCTGCCGGAGATTGTGTACGTCGACCCTTCGACACTAACCTTGTTCGGCACGTTGCTTTCGCTGAATTCGTAACGGTCTGAGCACTTCAGACCCGCGAATGCAGTCAGCAGGTGTTGTGATACAGGAAACGCACCCTGATGGTTGATACGAAGTTCTCAATTCTCCAATAGTGACTTCTCGTAGCTTTCCAAGGCATCTGCAACGATCATGGGCGTTGCTCGATGAATTTTCTCTTTTTGTCCAAGATGTCTCCTCACGACTTGTGTAAATTGCATTTGATCCCGAAACAAGCGCTCAAGGTTTTCCTGAAATTTGTTTTCGTCGCCCCTTGCCTGGTAACGAACGGCCAACATAATGTCTGACTGGATGCTTTCCATCACCAAGTGAATCTCATCGGGAGCAATCAGAGAGAGTCTCTCGTAAGACGATTCGTAATCGGAAATTGCCGCCAGCGAGGTTTTGTCGTGGAGTTGCGTTTTTATCTGACCAACAGCTGAACCATATTCGGGACAGCACTGGACGACAAATGGATCGAGTCGCCTACGTTCGCCTCGTAGAAAAAGGCGAATGACCACGGTTTGGGTCACTACAAGTCCGAGCACGGTAAGCGAGGCAACTATAACGGCTTGGCCCCATCCTCCGGCTTGGACGACGACCGTGCTGATCCCCATGATGTCTCCAATTTCGCAATGAACGCTTCACCTCGAAAGCGAGAACAGCGGAGCGCCTAAACTGCGTCGATGCGGGACACGTCCTCTGCTCGAATCGAAGCAATTTGAATGTGTTGATTTCCGACGTAACTGTAAAAGTGATACCAGCCATCTTCAAGCGCGTAGTACTGACTGTTGATCGCTTCAGGTTCCTTCCCAGCCACATGGCTGTTCGCGTCAATCAGCTTGACCAGAAATGGCACAGTACCCCCCTCACGGACTCGATCTCGACCTCCCGGGCATCCTATTAGCCCGCAGGACTAGCCTTCGTTTTCAATGATTGCCAGCGCTGTTTTCATACTTCATTCGGACTCGATCACCGTCATCATTGGCATCGTTACTTTCCTGGCGACTGGACTTCTCGCCTACTTCACAATGCGGAACGCTGCGGAGACGAAGAGCCTCGCCCAAGAAACCAAAGATGAGATTGAAGTTTCCCAGAAGAGCGCTGACGCTTCTGTCAGTGCTGCGGAAGCCGCGCGAAGGCAAGCTGACGTCTCGGAGAAGTCCTTTGCGTCCCTTATTCGACCTTGGCTCACATCTGACGTTGACTGGATCGATGAGTTTTATAAACCCGGCGCAACTGAGCCTTACGCATTCTCCGTTGAACGAGCTCGAGACGAGTTCTCGGTATATGTACGGGCCCGCTTGAACAATGTTGGACCAGGGCTTGCGTTGATTGATACTTCTAAGAGTTGGGTGTCCGGGTACGGGCACCTAGAGGACAAAATGCGTATTCAACCATTCGTCAACATATTTACCGACACGCCGGTAGTCCCATCTGGCTCAACATTTCGGATCGAAGGACTTATAAGACCGTCATCCGCTTCATGGACCGAATTAACACCCGAATCGTTTTGCTTCCCTCCCACACTGGGAGGTCTATCTCCGTCCGGAGAATTCCATCTTGACGTTGCGTACACTGACGCAGCGGGGCTAAACGAGATCACAGCATCCTTCCGCATCGTTGTCGACGCGAAATTTACGTGTCGTGTCTATCGAATCGCCTATTTTGCAAACGGAACAGATCAGCCGTTCTCTACAGTAACGGTTGGTCTTCCAGGTGGCTGACGAACAACGATTTACGCGCACATCTCTTCAATGAGCAATCGTGACTTGGAAAAGGCGTAGTGACAAGCATATGGCTCTAGTTCGCGCCTTCGGTCCTCCACGATTGGATACGCCAGTCGGAGATTGTGGACGTCGGCTCTCCGACACCACAGGTTTGATACCAGAACGTAGTCCAACCTCATCGAGCGTCACCAGAATCGGTGGGGCGCCGGGCGCTACGCGCCCGACGCCCGGTCAGGGCGGGCTACTGAGGGCTTGAAGTCGTGGCGCTACGTAACTCTTCTATACGTTCTCAAGGGCGGGTGAGTTACGCGCCAATGCAGTTGCGTTTATGTTTGACGGTGGTGATCAACTACGAAGATTTTGAATACATCTGGCCGCGCGATCCACTTGTCTGGGAGCTTTCCGCTTTACTCACCGCTAGCGATGTTTATAAACGCGCCGAGCAGCTCTTCGCGGAAGCTTTCGGACCGCGCGCGCTGAGGGTGATCGCCACGATGCGGTCACCATCTGAAATCAGGGCCCTCGTTGCTGAGATCCTCGATGCCTCTTACGTTCTGCCGACGAGCGCCGGTGGCGCTCCTTACTTCGCCGAGCGGGCAGGCGGCCAACTCGGAGCGACAGTTGACGTATGGAGGTTGTCGGCGATGTTGTATGAGTATGTAGAGCGGCTCCGCATTCTCGGATACTTCGAAGAAGCCGCTCCGGACTCATGGCAACCAGGCCATTTCGGGGACTGTCCACTCGACATCGTCCTCATGCGGCGGCTCGGCGTCAATTATCTCTGGAGCGATTTTGATCCGAATTCATGGGACAACTCTTGGAGTGAAGACCTTGTTTTCTCAGTAATTGAGGTACTCGACGAACTCATTTCTCGTCCCCGGCTCATACTTTTCAACGGCGACGAGCGACGTTTCTTTGACTTTAATCGTAAAACTGGTCAAGCGCTCTTCCGATCGTGGGTTAACTCGAGCCTGGCTTCGTCGCTCTTGCCTTACCGCATTGCCGAAAGTGGCGAGGACGCCGGACGCATCGTGGCTGCTTTGACAACTGAGGAGGACGAATACCTCGACAATCAAGCCTCCGGCGATCATCACATCGCAGGCAATGAAGTCCGCCACGCAATTGCGCTTTTCCGGAATCGTGAGCCGAACCGAGAAACACGGAGATCGGCGGTGGTTGCATTGGCTCGGGTGCTCGAAGATCGTCGCCCCTTGATCCTTGAGGAATTCCTATCGAAGGACGAGTCAGCCTTGTTCTTAATCGCAAACAAGTTCGACATCCGTCACAAGACAGTTGACCAGCGCCCCGACTACGACGATGCGTACCTAGAGTGGCTGTTCCGCTGGTATCTGGCAACGATCGAGTTAACAGACAAACTCATCAGCCGGCAAGAGGGGGAGCTCGATTAGCGGCGTTCCTAAGTCTGGAACTTAGTTTTCCAACGATTGACATACTCCTTGGCAGAGGTGCATCGTCACCGAGCATCACGGACCCAGTGAGTTCACTATCGTCTTGTACGCCAAACGCTGTCGATGTCTTTCTTTGAAGCGCACGGTCAAAGTCGGACGCTGGAGAATTCCATCGCTAATGAAGGGTTGTAGACCTATCGCGTCGGGTCTCCGACACCAGATCATTTCAAGTCACTAACCGCCAGCGCGAGTTCGACGCCCTGCCTCGGCTAGTGAACTAGGGTCCAATTTCGAGGTTCTGAAACGCTCGGTTGTGGGGGTCGAACATGTTCTGTCCAATGTGCGGAGCACAAAGTGATGACGAGTCAGCATTCTGCTCCAAATGTGGTGCAGCACTTCCATCCTCGTCGAGTGTTCCCCAGAGTGCACCAGCTCGGCGCTCATCGACCGAAGATGCAAACGTCGCGCACGCCCGACAGGGGTCTCCGAGTGCAAAGGCAACAAAGGCCGAATCAAAAGCGGCTAGGGCCAAAGCTAAAGCACTACGGCCCTGGTACAAGAAGAAGCGCTACTACTTGCTGGCAGTTGTTTTAGCGATAATCATCGCGTCAGCGGCAGGATCGCACAAGCCTGCCAACCCGGGCAGTTCGAGTACACCAACCACGTCTCCGTCGAGTGGAAACGGTCCTACGACAACGCAAGCTGCGGTCACGCCAACCACTGCCGCAGTCAGCGCTCCACAGGAGGTTGTATTCGCTTGTACGGGCGATGCGCCCGGCGTGACCATCTCCTACGGCAGTGACAGCACTAACGACTCAGCCGCTGCATCGCCGTTTTCAGCGACGTTGCCTCTCAGTTCATCTTCCCAGTACTACGACCTCACTGCACAGTTGGGTGGGAGCGGCTCAATCAATTGTTCCGTCACCGTGCATTGGAACCAAGGCGGACACAGTTACGCGGCAAGAAAAGTAGGATCTGCGTCAGGTGGGTACAACATTGCTGATCCCCAAGTGTGCTCGGACTTCAGCGGAGGCTGGCAAGCCTGCTGAGTGATAGCAGCGGGATCACTCGCTGGTCACTCTCGTTTATCCATGCCCGGATGCGCCATTAGATTGTTGGTGTCGGAGAGCCGATCCGAACTCCTACTTCGAAGTGCTCACTGAGTTGCTCATATATCAGTGAAGAAGGGAGATACTCGCGTTCAGAACCGAATCTTTTCCGCGAGAAATTGGTGGGCCGTACAGGACTTGAACCTGTGACCCCTTGCGTGTCATGCCCATATTTCCTGTTCACCGGCGCTTTCTGGCGTCCAAATCTCGTCAAACCGTAGCACATTTTGTCCACTGACATTCTCCAGTGGATGCTCAAATTTTTTGGCGTTGCTGAAGACGTTGCTGACGGAATACCCTTGCAACTTACGAAACGGGTCATCGAATTCGATCAGAGAGTCATGCCGAAAAGAACCGGTTTTCTTGGCCGAAGTCCGTACCTCAAGACTAGACCCTGCTCCGTTAGCAACGCCGTCAGCAACGCACGACAATTCGCATGTAATTGTGAAACCGAAGCAAATTCTTCTTGGTTACATCGCGAACGACGCTTTCATAAGCCGAATAGACGACGACCTAGTTGACTTGCACTTGGTTCAGCATCAGGATTCACTGGTGCGATTGCTCTAGGGCTAGATGCATTAGCCACAGCAAAATGAGACGATGAACTTTGCTCTCCGATGGACGGCTGGACCCACATTTGAATCGGTTTTGAAGTCCAATATCTGACGAGTTTTGTGTGGGGCGCATTCGACTTGCCCACCACGCCACAAGCGCCGTATGAAACTGAGCAGCCTTGCAGGCCCTTCGATGAGTCTCAAGATTACCCAGAATTCTCACTGCAGTCCTCTGAGACAAGAAAATAGAACACCAATATCTCGATGGATCGACGAACCAAGACCCTTCGATGTACGGAGCAAATCGGTCGGCGGAATTGCTTCTCTATTGTGTTGCGAAGAGATTCACCCCGTAATCGCCAACGAAAATGCAACGAACCGACGAAACGCAGGAGACTGAAGACATGACCGTCGATCCTCCTGCAGCCAAAGTGGCAATGCCGGGTATCTCGATGGCTCGGCCCCACTTGCCGCCTACTTCGTTCACTACGAAGGCCCGAGCAAGAAAACCCGTCTTGTTGGACTCGTTGCCGCCGGCGCTGCAGTTGCCCGCCGACGCGCAGGAAACTGAATCCACCGAGGCGAACTCGCCCCGATTCAAAGCAGCCGTACCCGGAACCTCTATTGCTCGGCCCCACTTGCCGCCTACTTCGTTCACTACGAAGGCCTCCTGACCACTCTTGCGGATGGCATACTCGCCGCCGGCGCTGCAGTTGCCCGCCGACGCGCAGGAGACTGAATCCACGTTTGCATCTTTTCCTGTGTTGAGCGCCGCGATACCGGGGATCTCGATGGCGCGACCCCACGTGCCGCCCACTTCGTTCACTACGAAGGCCTCGTTCTGATTAGTCCCAACGGAATATTCGCCGCCGGCGCTGCAGTTGCCCGCCGACGCGCAGGAGACTGAATCCACCGAGGCGAACTCGCCTCGATTCAAAGCAGCCGTACCCGGAACCTCTATGGCTCGGCCCCACTTGCCGCCTACTTCGTTCACTACAAAGGCATTGTCCTTACTCTTGCCAACTCTGTAGCGACCGACGGCGCTGCAATTGGCTGCCGATGCGCATGAGACTGAAAGCGCGACTGCGTCACGACCTCCATTCAAAGTTGCCGTACCCGGAACCTCTATTGCTCGGCCCCACTTGCCGCCTACTTCGTTCACTACGAAGGCCTCCTGACCACTCTTGCGGATGGCATACTCGCCGCCGGCGCTGCAGTTGCCCGCCGACGCGCAGGAGACTGAATCCACGTTTGCATCTTTTCCTGTGTTGAGCGCCGCGATACCGGGGATCTCGATGGCGCGACCCCACGTGCCGCCCACTTCGTTCACTACGAAGGCCTCGTTCTGATTAGTCCCAACGGAATATTCGCCGCCGGCGCTGCAGTTGCCCGCCGACGCGCAGGAGACTGAAAAAGCGACCGCATCTCTTCCAGTGTTGAGTGCGGCGATGCCGGGGATCTCAACGGCGCGACCCCACGTGCCCCCCACCTCGTTCACTACGAAGGCCTCATACTGATTGGTCCCTACGGCATATTGGCCGTCGGCACCGCAATTTCCTGCCGATGCGCAGGAGACTGAAAAAACAGATGGACTACTGCTTCCAGTGTTGAGTGCGGCGATGCCGGGGATCTCGATGGCTCTGACCTTGGTGGCATTCAGGCTGGCCGATGCCGGCGAAATCTGCACAAATCCGAGCGCAATCATCGCGGATGTTGCAAGTATCGTCAATGCGATAATTCGACGGACTCGAACATCGATGAGCATCCACTTTCCTTCCATCGACGGAGAGCAATTAGAACTGCTGTGACTGCGACAGTCTACGCCAGTGCCCGGACGGCGCTGAATCAAGACATTTCGAAAAGTTCGCAGTAACTGATGCCCTCGAAGGTTTTCGTTCGATGATTCGAGTGATGAGTTTACGACGCGTAGAATGCATTTATAGACTATGGCAACGTCGAAGCTCCAGCTAGGTGGGAGAATGGGTTACAGCCATCTTTCGTTCCGCAAATCACGTTCACATGAGAATTGTGCCCGTCGGCGGCGCCACCACGGTTCGAGGAACACCCAGCCGGCCGAGAAAATCGATTTGAGTGCGAACACTCTAGAGCGCTACAATTTGGGATACGAGAAAATCCTTATAAGTTCGCGTTCACAAACCGGGAGCCAGACAGACCCAGATCTCCCGATGAGCCGTGGTTCCTTTGGAGTGACGCTAATTCACTTTGCTAAAGCGGCGGGAAATAGATACAACTAGTGTGACACAGCGTTCCTACTGGATGACACGAACAAGTGAACCGTTTGATGCGTTGAGCTCAGTCACCGAATTGCTCCCACCATTTGTCACCCACACGTGACCCCCAGATACAGCGACATCCGTAACATTTGACAACTTGTCCGCGGGCGCGTGAATGACACGCACCAGTGAACCGTTTGATGCGTTGAGCTCAGTCACCGAATTGCCGATGCCATCTGCCAGCCATACTTTGCCACCGGCGACAACGATACCGTCAGCGCCAGGCAGTACTGCAGTGGTTATATGGATAGTGCGAACCAGTGAACCTGTGCTGCTATTGAGCTGGAACACCCAACCGTATCCGTCAGCGACCCATAGGTAAGCACCACTCACGGCGAAACGGCTGATTCCAAAATTTGGCCAAGTGGGCGTCAGTTCACTTACTTGCGAGCCGTTTGATGCGTTGAATTCAGCTAGCCAGTTTCCACCACCTACCCCGAGGGTAATGCTTCCAACCCACACCTGAGAACCATTTACCTCTATGCAGGTGGGACCATTGAGACCATTCGCCTTGATAGAACGAATCCGCGCGCCGGTTGCGGCATTGAACTCAAATAGGGTATCCAATAAATTATTGGCCACCCACAGAATTTTGCCGCTAAGAGCAGCCCCCACGTCTCCAGACTGTCCGGCGCCCACCTTGATCACTCGCACCAGCGAGCCATGTTGTGCATTGAGTTCTGTGATTACTCCGCCTTCGTTATTCACTACCCATGCATCGTTTCCACGCACCGCAAACCCGACCGGTCTGTTCAGATCATCTGAGGCCGATTTAACCACGCGTATTAGCGAGCCGGTTGCCGCGTTGAGCTCCGTTACCGAATTTCCGAGACCGTTCGCAACGAGAACGATATTCCCACTTACTGCGACGCCTGTCGGGCCGTTGAAATCAGTTGCAGCGTCTGCTACTCCTGAAGCAGCCGGCGAGATGGTCACAGCACAAGTCGCACACAAGAATATGGAGGCAAGAATGGCTGTACGTTGCACCGGTCTTGCCAAGATTTCCACGAATCGCCCACGTTTGTTACGGCTGAAGGCATTGAAGCACGATAGCAACTCCATTAATCAGTCTCTTTCCGTGGCGTCATGCAATCTGAGTATCGTACCCGCTGCCACCTTGGCCCCCTCTGTGTAAACCTGAGATGAGACAAGTCAACTTTTTCGTCGTTGAGACAGCCGCGTTCGATTCACTCTTTCGCCGCGTCAGGCATTGGATACTTCACCGGGGTGAATACGCGAATCGCGGACTCTTCGCGAGTACCTATTGGCCCATCGCCTGCCAGGTTCGATAGCCCGCCATGCGCGTGGCATCCGGCTAGCAACGCCATCGCTTACAGACTTGTCATCCGTTTACCGCGAAAGCAACATGAACGACTCATCCGTGTTGTCCGAGAAGTGATTGATCGTCTCTCGGTTTTTACGAATGAGCTCGAGAATTGTTGAACTGCTCACGTTTCCAACGTCGAGCCAGACGGCCTTTGGCGGTGGTCCGAAGAGGAACGCCAACTGACGAAAGTCCGAGTCTTGGAGGCCATGACGTAACCGTTTTGTCCGGCGTAGTCCCAAATTTGGCGATCCGTAGATTGGGCGAGATCGAGTTCCGCAAGGTGCGCGGAGTCCAGGGAATCCTCACGCAATAGTGGCACGAGTTTCCGCGAGATGTTCTGTTCGAGTAAAAGCTTCACGCAGGCGTTGAGAGGCGGCGCTCACGATCGGCCGCGAACTTTGACGCGGCACGGACGTCTGCCTCGGTCAAATCTGGAAAGTCGGCGACTATCTGCTCCACCGTCATTCCTGCTGCGAGATACTCAAGGACGTCGTAGACCGTGATGCGCGTACCCGCAAAAACGGGCTTGTCGCTTCGAACACCCGAGCGCACTTCAATTGTGGTCATCTCGCTCACACCAGAATTGTACTCCGGACCTCGTAGTTCGAAGCAGATCAGCGTCGAAACGATGAACACGTGTATTTTGCGTCGTCGCCACGGCTTGACCCCTTCGCAAACCGTGCAAGGGGTCGGGCCGTGGATTCCTTTGCCAACGCCAAGAGCGACTCCGACAACTGCGTGGACCGCGCTTAAATCGATGATGCGAAACATAAGCGCACTCGAGCTTGCGAACTCCTCAATTGGGCGAAGTCGCACGCTTTCCAACCTCACTAAGGAATTCCCGAGCTGATAAGGGCCAACTTTCTCCGAGGCATCGAAAATTGCCCTCACATGGACAAATATCTCGCGAACCTCAACGATCTTCAGACGGACGCGTTGCTGACGGCGTTGCTGACAACTGACACCTTCAGACGGATGCGTTGCTGACGGCGTTGCTGACAACTGTCACACGTTGAAGGTTTTCCCGAAATTCAGTTAGAAATAGTGCGCTTAACCAGGTAATTTAGTGGGCCGTGCAGGACTTGAACCTGCGACCCCTTGCGTGTCATGCCCATATTTCCTGTTCACCGGTGCTTTCTGACGTCCACATCTCGCCAAACCGTAGCACTTTTGTCCACTGAGATTTGCCATTGAGTTCACAAGTTTTCTGGCATTGCTGACGTCATTGCTGACGGACCGACTTTGCAAACCACGCAAGGGGTCATAAAACCCGACCTCAACACGCCCTGAATTCGTGCGAAGATCTACGAACTTGCTCGACTTGGCGCGGCCCGCTAGGGATTGTGAGGGAAATCCCGAGTTTGGCCGGACCCCAAATATTGGTTCACTTCTGAACCACGTAGCTCCCGGGGAACAAGACATTAGACACATAGGTGCGTGAACCCTTTGACAGAAGCTGCCTCCGTTTCTCCATAGGTAGAAAAATGGGCACGGTTCACTTCGACATTCCCGCTTGTGCTAAAACATCGTGTTAAGAATCGAATCGAGGATAATTATTTTGTCCTATGAAAGAAATGCCCAGCGTAAGAGTGGTGACTTAGTTAAAATAAAGCGGTTGATTGCAGCCGTTGCCCTGTTAACAGGTGCCGGTGTCTTAACCTCAGCATGCGGTGTTTCACCAAATAGCAGCAAGTCATCCCCAGCAAAAACGACAGCACCCGGAAACGGTAAATCACCAGGACAGAGCACAACAACTACGATTGAGAGCTCTTCTCCAAGCAATCTCCGAGCAAATTATAATTTGTGTACTAACCCTGCTATAAACGCTCTCATAGAAAAAGAACTAAATATATCCCCAGCTAATCTACACTGTTTCAATAATTCCAGTTACCCTGACATTACCGATGCGCAATGGGAGAATACCACACTACAAAATGGTTGGGCCGTCGAAGTCGTTTTTGATAACAACAATAATCCAGAAGGCTCAAGTGACCAATTTGCGGCAGACCTAAATCTCGCAAGCCAGAGTTCGTCACAAGGAGCTCCTTTATATATGTCACTACCGCCAAATATTGATGGCTTACCTGCAATATGGCGCGGTGGCACAAGAAGCCTAGAAGTTAAAGATGGAAATTACATTATTCGCGTGGATGTATCGAATCCTTCCAACGAGAGTTTAGCCCAGCAAATATCGACAGAACTACTACCGCTCATCGTTCAAACAGCATTTAACTAGAGGCCGCGTTCAGGGCGTCACGTTTTGATCGTTTGGGTTGACGCCTCGAGGGGACATCTTCACGAGTTCCCTAATGTTGGTCTTGATCTTGAGAGCGCCGAACCAGCGATTTCGGCGAGGGGCGCGTCAAACATAAGAATGAGAGCGCCTGCGAACTTGATCGTCGTTTGAAAGTGAAGAGATCAGCTCTGCAAAACCTACAGTCTTGACTTGATCACAGCGCGGGACTCCACTATGCAGTCCGCCAGAAGACCACCCAAAGATCTACTGGAAGCGGGAATCGCTAGGACCCAGTAACCACCTTGCCCCCATCGACGGCAATGCAGAATCGCCGAGCCGGGCAAGAAAGTGAGCCGAGATTATGGTCAGGCGTGACAGTCACCGAATCGCTCCATTTTCTTCCGTCCCACGTCACTACGTCTTCAGGTCCTCCACCAGCCATGATCAGCCTTGTTGCTCCGCAAAACGTTGTGCTGCTGCAAGAGAGCCCCAGAAGTCTCGTATAAGGAGGTTGAATGGTCCGAGTCTCTGTCCAGGTCGAGTTCTTCAAAGTCAGTATGTTTCCGTTGCTCTCGAGCCCAACACAGGACCCGACCGATGGACACTGGATCTCTGACAAGGTGCCACTACTTACGGGAATGTTTGGCGACCCCAGCCATGCTTCGCCGTTGTACGTGAAGAGTATTCCCTGATTGTCGACGAGGGCACAGAAGCTCGTGGTCGCACAAGACACCGAGCCGAAGCCGGGCCCGGGCCCGGGCCCGGGGCTGAGGCTGAGACTGCGCCAAGTGGACCCATCGTAACTCAGCAAATTTCCACCTCCATCAACCGCAACACAGTACGTGGACGAAACACAGGAGACTCCACCGATCGGATAACTAGCGCTAATCGACTCGGGACCACTCCACGATTTGCCGTCGTAGGTGCTGTAAGCAAAGACTGCCTGATCGCTTGGAACTTCAAAAGTCCCGAGAATTGCCATGCAGAAGTTTGCTGAAGAGCACGAAAGCGCATCGACAAGGTAGCCCTTCGCGAGTGCTACGGGTTGGCTCCACGTACTACCGTGCATCACTAACGGACCGCCCGCAAAATTACCTGCCGCGCAGAACGACGTGGTCGGACACGAAATCACACTCATTGCATTGTGACCGGTCCAAGAGTAGATGGTCCTTGGGCGATTCCAGTTGAGTAGCCCGTCCATTACCTCCGCCGCCAACTTCCCCATCGCGGTCTCCCCGGCTTGGTCAGGATGGTAACTACGAGTTGTCGGGTGCGCCGGCGAGACTCCGTTCATCCAGCTATTGTTGCCCGCGCTGCAGAGTTCGTGACGGGTCCCGGTGGCGGGCTCGAAGAGATTGGCGTCGCTCGACGAGATCCCGGTAGATGCTCTAGCCGTGACAGGGTCGACAAAGGTGAAGTGGACCCCGTTGCGTTGCGCGTATGGTTCAGCATTGACTCGGGCCACGATGTTCCCAATCGTCGCGTTGAGGTCGCCGGCCCAACCTCGAATGAGGTCGGCCTCAGATGGACTGAGCCCTTGGCAGAGACCGATGACTCGGAGAGCAGCTGGCCAGAGTGCTGGATCTTCCACGACTTCTGGGTAGCCCATGACAACAACATTTCCGCCTGTTGTAACAGCCGAGGTCGCCACGTGATTCAGAAACGTAGGGTACGACGGGATCAGGAGACTGCCCTTGAAGACCCCCGTGGTGGCCAGTTGGTGGATCTTGAGACGCACTGCCGCGTCAGGCGGACAGCCCGTGCTCAGGCAGTGCTGGATAATACTTGCGAACCCAAGGTCATCACCCCCAAAGGAGAAGGTCACGAAGTTAAACCGGCCCATCGCTGCGTTCCACTGCTGAGGATGCGGGGCACCGAGGAGACCTCCACTATGACCGGTGAAGAACTCGTCGGTTATAGCACCGGTACAAGCCACGAGGTCAGGGCTCCCCTGGCTGAAGTTCCTGCCCTCCTGGGTTAGTTGCCGAGCAGTAACGATCGCCCACGTAGCCGATTTCCCGTTTACGCCTGTTCCTCGGGCACACGTACTGGTCGTGTTCACGAGTCCGGCACCCGAGGCATACGAATCCCCCGCCGCCAGCCAGCTAATCAGATGACTCGAAGAATCTGCCGCGGCATCGCGCGAGGAGATAGCGCCGACGACCATGAGCGAAACGAGAACGACGCATGCCGCAGACAATCCCACAACAGTTGAGCGGAACGCGCATGCCATTCCGCGAATATAACGCGAACACCATTAGATGGCGGCATCACCATTTTGCTCGTCATGGCTCGTTTGGGGCTGATGAATCGGCCTGGGTTCCCCGGGGATTTTGACCTGAGCCCCAGAATCTGGTCACTGCCTCCGGAATAGGTATGAGATTCGATGAACTGCGCCCTGAAAGCACAATTCCTTTAGGTCACCTTCCGCGGTGAACTCTCACATATTGTCATAGGGCATCAATGCATAGATTGTGGAAAGGCAATTTGCAGGAAAAGGACGAGAAGCGTACTGTGACTGAATCATTAACCCCGCCACCGGTCAATTCCCAGTCTCCCTTGGAGATCAAATCGGAGTCGGCCGGGACCAAAACTCATCCGGACCTTTTTCGCCAGACAATCCTTGGACAATCAAGTTGTCTTCGCATCCTCAATACGGCTGGTACCCAACTCCAGCACTAACCCTATTGAAGGAAATCTCTGCCGACCAAGACGAACTACTCCTCTTTGCGATGCCATGTGGTCGGTTTGACACAAAGGGTGGCTTTCTATTATGTACAACGCAGCATCTGCGCTGGATTCAAACATCTCCTACACGAGCGGATCCATTTTGGTCCCTCAATACGGCGATATCAGAAGTTGGATGGACTTTCCTTTGGCTTAAAGATGGCACTCAATTCGAGATGCCCAAGAAGGCCATGACCGAGAAATTCACAATGACACAATTTGGCGAACTCTACAGAATGGTGCAACAAGCGGTGACTTGGGAGAAGAGCCACACCGCCCACGCGGTTACGGTTGTATCAAACTCATCAAGTGGTGAGCCGAACATCGCCGACCAGTTGACAAAATTGGCAGATCTGTTCGAGCGTGGGGTATTGACTGAAAAGGAATTCTCAGAGGCTAAGTCTCGGAATACTCGGTTGAGCCACGCATGACGACACAATGAACGATTAAACATTGGTTACGGCATTCCTCCCGTAAGATCCCACTCGGACTCACATATCGCGAGCATTAGTCGGTCAAAGGTCTCGTCACTGGATTTCAACAGCCATGAAGTTATCTTGTTTTTCGATGGCTTTCCCGCACGCGAAGATGGCTTGATGATCACTGTACGCTGCGCCATCAATTCACCAGAGTCCCTGATAATCCAATCTGTCCAATCTTTGGACCAATGAACAATGCGATATTCACCTTCGCCTACGGGCATCCTAGAAGGCACTTCTTCGTGGATGATTGTGTGAATGACTTCTGGATGCCAATCGCGGCTGTTTAGCCGCACGACAGATCGTCTCGAAATGAGAACTTCTCGCGCGATGTTAAGAGCTCGGCCATTCTCCAAGTAGTCGACACGACAAGATTCGAAGGCTTGCCTCAGTGCAGGGTCATCTGCGTACCATACAAATGACTTGCCTTGCTTATACATTGCTGCACGGAGAAGAGCATTGTTAGGTAGTGCAGGCTTAGCGGCCTCGGTAGCGGATCTCACTCGATCACTCGCACAGGTTGCGCATATGAACTTCCCCCTTAGCCCTTCAATGGCGTTCGATTGGGCTAGTACCTGACTCTGGCGTAGGCCACTCGTACTGGGGCGATCCCTCCAGAAAAGCCGTGAGCAGTTTTCGCAGAGAAAATTGCCACAACCTCCGGCGCACAGTCCGTCAGCAAACCTTCCACACGCACATAACTCTTGAGTAGTCAACGCCCCTCGAATCGTTCTAGTTGGTCTGCATCAATGTGGCGTCCGCCAGCCATAATCGCAAATTATCCCATGGATTGCATCCCTCACCGATGGTTCATCGATAAGCAAGTCCATCACCCAATCGCCAATGAGATTGTGCGGGTCTGCCCTATGACAGGACTTTGCAATGGAGAGATCACGTGGAGGTCGTGGAGACCTCCTAAATTAAAATCGTTGCGATCATCATGAATTGAGTGATCGCCTCGCCTCCGCCAACGATTCCAAAGCGTCAACTTGGTGCTTCCGTCAACCTAGGGGGCTGCTGAAGGGGCTAGAGGACCGTCGGAATGCACAGGGTATTTCTGTCAAAACTGGCGAGTTATTTCTCGGTTTCGGGGCCAGACTTTGAGCCTTCACCATTGGCGTTCGACAGATCAACGCCGAGAACTTGTGCCAGTTCTCCAAGTTGTTGCGGAATGGCGTCGGAGAGCTCGCTGAGCTTTGTTTTGACCGTGGATTTAAGATGTTCGATCGCAGCTTCTCGGCCCGTAGATTCGAAAACATCTGGAAAGGCTTTGGATAAGTCCACGAACCAACCGATGTTTGTCCATGATCCTGTTGCTACGAGAATCGAAATTGCGGTGGGTAATCCTTCGTGCGTTCGGAATGATTTTTGTTCTCGCAAGAAGTCGCCATAGGTTGGCAAGAATCCAGCTCCCATGTCCCCATCGCGGTTTTCGAGGAAACCTGCAATTTGTCTCGCCAAGATTTCACTTGAGTCTGTGCCAATAGCTTCCACGAGATCGTTGAATGACTTCGCATCGGAAGTCCAGACATCAGCGCCAATCGCCAGCGCTTTTGAATGGTTGTGGAGAGCGTCATACAAAGCGGTTGGCGGATCAATCACATTTCCCGAGCGCGACGTGGCTATAGCAAGTTCTATTAATGTGGGCACTACCGGTGACGGCGTATTCAGCAGTGATGACCAAGTGTCTTTGGTTTGGCCGATAAGAATTGGAATGGCGGCTTCAATAAAGGGAGTCGGGTCGAAGTCCACGCCATCGGCCGAACCACTCCTTATTGCAAGAGCAATTGCTTGAGGATTGCCGGATTCGACAATCGATTGATTCTCCAGTGGGTCGTTCAGTAGTTCGCGTACGAGAAACGTCACCGATGCATCATTAAGCGCCGACTGGATTAGTTTCAAATTCATAAGAAGCTGCGAGGCAGTCAAGTGTAGGTAGCCAGCACTTGCCAGCGCTTGCAATTGTGCGGTTGCCCAAGCTTTGTAACCACCGACACTCGCCAATTCAAATAGTCGCAACTCGCGAATTGTTGGGTGCGCTGCGAGCCATCGATTCTGTGCTTGAAAAAGTTCTTGTTGTGAAGCGGGGTCGTTAAGAACTTGGCGAAGAATCGCTGTACCCGATTGTGATGCGCGCAAGGCTCCCGGTTCTGGGAGCGACGGATAAAACATCAATTGAAGAAAGGATGCTGCTGCAGCCTCGTCCCAAAAGCCATTCTGAACGGCGACTTGGAGAGCATTCATAAAGGTGCCGTTATCACAAAACTCTCTGATGTTTTCAGATGGTTCCTTAGAGAATTCGTCGAGAATCTGAAAAATTAATGCCGCCTGCGAACTGGATTGCAGGTCTAATTCGAACATCCAATCGAGCAGGTTTTTCGTGAGGTCTTGAGGGTTGAATTGACCAGGACGGATAGAGAGAAGTTCAAATGCGCTTCGGGCGTCAGGTGAATCAATTCGAATCGCCGCGCCGATAAGGAAAGCATTCTTCTCGTCGCTTTGGAAGTTGAAAATTCTCAAGATGGAACTGGATTCGACTTGTGCCCTGAGAGATGAAAGGCAGGGGACGAAGTTCGCGCTTGTGATGTGAACGGCAATAGGAAAATCCTCGATCACTCGTTCGAATTGGTCGAGTCCTTTGGCGAGACCCGCGACGCCGCCCATGTGCTTTAGGCCATTTGCGTCCCCATCAGGTCCAGTTGGACTCACGTTGCTTAAAAGTTGCTGGAGTTGAGGATCTGTGGAGGCTGCTCGGGCAAAAATAACTGCCACACCAAAACCGGATTCTTCGTCGGCGAGCAACCAGCGAGAAGTACTGACAGCCAATTGCGTAATGACGGAGTTAAACCATTCAGTACCTGCTTCTGTTTCAAGGATCGAAGCTGATTGGAGTTTTGCAACCGCCCGCGAGAGTCCAACGGCGCCGTCATTCGAACGTTCGAAAAAGTTGATGAATTCGAGTGCCTCGAAGAACCCGGCGCGCGTCGCAAGTTCTGAAAGTGTTGAGGAACCATCGGCGTTCAGTGCAGACTCAATCTGGTTGGTAAGCAGAACTTGCACCGCAAGATCCGGCGAGCATCCGTAAAGAATGGCGGCTAAGTCATCCACCACGGATGAATCAAACATGTTCGAAATCAAAGTGTGAATCGTGCCGGGTTTCTTGGAGAGTGAATCCTCTGAGAGGATTACTCCATGTCAGGATCAACCCGTTACTCACCCGAGCTGCGTGAACGAGCAGTGAG
>JGI20206J14855_1000064_pt1 | contig 37797 bp, 27 predicted proteins | sample NGESurdeep092012_6_FD_14855 | JGI IMG/M metagenome (IMG submission 14855) | reverse complement strand
TATTCATCCATATAATGTTCTACTTTTTCCACAGTGTCTTCAGCATTATCCAATAAATAATTAGTTTGATCTTTTAAATGATTGCATAAAGATTCCCTTTTTTCTTTAGACATATTAAAAAATCTTACCAAAGCTATGCCTGCTGCTGCCCCAAATATTACTGCTGCCAACTGATTTGTTTTTGCCATAATGATTAAAATTTTAAGTTCTTAGCTTTGCGCGAATATGAAAATCAACTCTTTTAAAAAACATACCCTACACAAATCGTTCCTGTTTTTTGCAATGCTGTTTTTTTATTGGACAGCAAATGCTCAGTTTTTCCCGCCAAAAAATTATCCAAAAAATTATTTTATATACCCGGTGGATGCCAGGATAAGCCTTGCAGCGAACTTTGGCGAGTTGCGGCCAAATCATTACCACATGGGGCTTGATTGCCGAACCAACCAGATGGTAAATCGCCCGGTAAAAGCTGCTGCAGACGGCTACATAGCGCGGGTAACTATTGCCCCTTTTGGTTTTGGACAGGCAATTTATATCAATCATCCCAACGGGCTAACTACAGTTTATGGCCATTTGAATAGTTTCTTACCGGCTTTGGAAAAATATGTAAAAGAGAAACAATATCAACAGGAATCCTGGAAAGTTGACCTTACTTTTCCGCCCACACAGTTTCCGGTGAAAAAAGGACAATTTATCGCCTTAAGTGGAAGCACCGGCGGTTCACAGGGGCCGCATTGTCATTTTGAGATCAGGGATACTAAAACAGATAAAGTCTTAAATGAATTGTTATTTGGATTGCCGATACCGGATGATGTGCCTCCTACAATTGTCCGGCTTGCGATGTATGACAGAAACAAAAGCACTTATAGCGAGGTTCCTCAATATATTCCCATAAAAAAAGAAAATGGGAAATATGTTACTGTAAAAAATATAATTCCTATAAATTATGATAAAATAAGTTTTGGAATTTCTGCCAATGACAAACAATCCGGTTCCAATAATCCAAACGGAATTTATGAAGCGGTAATTTATATAGATGGGGTTCCCCTTTCAGCTTTCGAGCTTGACAGCATTAGTTATGATGAAACCCGATACGTAAATGCAAATATTGACTACAAAACCCGCGCATCAGGAGGCCCTTACATTCAGCATCTGTCGAGGTTACCCGGCTACCCGCAGGGTGTTTACAAAGATATACATGGCAATGGCGTTATTGCATTAGAAGATACAAATGTTCATCAAATAAGAATTGTAGTAAAAGATGCCAATGGAAATACATCCATTCTTGAATTTAAAATACAAAAATGGTTTGTGACTCAAAATACAAATCCAAAAAATATTTCTCACAATCAAAAAGAATTTATGCCGGGTTTTGTGAATGTTTTTGAAAATGAAAACCTTCAAATTTATTTGCCTGCTCCTACTTTATACGATTCTGTCGCTTTTACCCAGTCAGAAAAAGTATCTGAATCGTCTTATGCATATTCTTTGGTACATTCTGTCCTTTCGGGTTTGATACCGGCACAGGATTATTTTACCGTCAGAATTAAAACTGATAAACCCATACCGGATAATCTGGCTGATAAAATATTAATGAAAAGAACCTGGAAAGGCAATAGTGATGTAGTAAAAGCTAAAAAAGATGGAAATTGGTATTCAGCTAAATTCAATGCTTTCGGGGATTTTGAGCTGATAGCAGATGACGAACCACCAGTAATTAACGTCAGTTTTCATGATAATGCCAATCTTTCTCATGCAACAACAATCATCGTTACTCCAAAAGATAATAATGATGAAATAAAAGATTTTCGCGCAGAACTGGACGGGAAATGGTTGCTTTTTAGCAATGATAAAGGCCGTCTGTTTATCTACTATTTTGATGATAAATGCTCCCGCGGAAAGCATGAGTTAAAAATTTCGGCAGAAGATGAAGCCGGTAATAAAACAGAAAGAATATTACATTTTACACGATAAAAATATACAAATGACACAATTAACAGAAGGTCAAAAAGCGCCGGATTTTAAGGCAAAAGATCAGAATGGGAATGCTGTTTCTCTTAAAGATTTTCATGGAAAAAAAGTAGTACTCTATTTTTATCCTGAAGATGATACTCCCACATGCACCATTGAAGCCTGTAACCTGAGAGATAATTATACAGATCTTAAAAAAACAGGATTGGTGGTATTAGGCGTAAGCCCAGATGATAAAAAGAAACATAAAAAATTTGAAGAAAAATATGATCTTCCTTTTACTTTATTGGAAGACCCTGAAAAAAAGATCATTGATAAATATGGTGTTTGGGGAGAGAAAAATTTGTATGGGAGAAAATACATGGGACTTCACCGTACTACTTTTTTGATTGATGAAAACGGGATAATTTTTAAAATTTTTAAAAAGCCAAAATCAAAAATTCATAGCGAGGAGATCTTAAAAGCAATTGGATGAAATAAATAAATTCAGTTAAGTAAATCTGAAAATACAAATCTCTCTTTTTTGTTGTTTTACTGACTTTTATAGACCAATTTATATTTGCCCTCCATCCGGAAGCCAGGTAAGAAGTATGTTTAATAATAATAAGAAGAAGAAATGACCAACTATCGTAATTGAAAATTTTTATTGGTACTGATATTGTGTATTTTTATTCTAATTAAACTAAACATAAATGGAACATAAAAAAGATTTGGACGACCTGAACAAAAAATCTCTTGACAAAATTGATGAATATCTTAAGACAAAAAAGAATTTGGGTAAAGAGCATCATGAAAAACTGAACGAAGCCAAAAAGAAATGGCAATCATCATGGACAGAACTTATGGATGTTTTGATGTATCTGGAAACAATTGAAATTTAATTTTTCCCAAGCCTTCTCTATACCGAAGGCAATAAGTGTCGCCGGTATAGCTACTTCCAATAGTTGGCTTCTATTATTTTTTCAAAACCTCTTCAAACAATTTATAAATCCTTTTGTATTCGTCAGTCCAACTTGATGGATCTTCGAAATCATGATTTTCCATCGGGTAGGGAGCCAGTTCCCAATTGTTTTTGCCGAGCTCAATTAATCGTTGCGTCACTTTTACAATATCCTGGAAATGTACATTCTGATCTACTATTCCATGGCACATTAATAAATGCCCCTTTAATCCATCTACAAAATAAATCGGCGAACTTCTTTTATAGGCAAGACTATCTTCATAAGGCTTATTCAAAATTTCAGATGTGTATCCGTTATTATAATTGGCCCAGTCTGAAACGGAACGCTGACCAGAGCCTGCAGCAAAAACATCAGGGGTTGTAAACATTGCCATCAGAGTAAGAAAGCCGCCATAAGAGCCGCCATAAATTCCTATTCTTTTAGGATCAACACCATATTTTTTTACAAGATAATTAGCGGCATCTACATTATCCGTCAAATCTTTTCCGCCCATGTGGCGATAAATTGCGGTGCGCCAATCGCGGCCATAGCCGGCGCTTCCGCGATAATCAACATCCATCACATAATAACCATGATCAGCCAGTAAGTTGTTGAACATTGTTTCCCTGAAATAATAACTCCACCATCTATCAATGTTTTGCAAATAACCTGCGCCATGCACAAAAATTACAGCGGGCTTATGTACATCAGGATGTGCCGGTATGTAAACCCTTCCATGCACAAGTGCGCCGTCTCTAGCTGCAAAAGTTATTATTTCCGGATCGCGCCACGGATATGATTTATATGCTGAACTTTCGGCTTTGTGGGTTATTTGTTCAGGCTTTGCCCCTGTCTTGGTTTCCTGCAAATAAAGTTCGGGTGGTTTGGTGGTATAAGAATAAAGAATGGCAATTTCTTTTTCATCAGGCGAAAGCGTTACTTCGTTCCCACCAACCATGTTGGTGATTCTCCCTGTCTTACTATCGGCGATGCGTAAACGATAATATTGATGTTGTGCCGGTTCAATTTCATTAGTCTCCAGGTAAAAATATTTTTTATCATTAGAAAGTTGCGCGTCTAATATTTCATAGTTACCTGAAGTATATGCTTTCTTTTTCCCGGTTTCTACATTTACAGAATACAAATGCGAAAACCCGGTTACCTCAGACTGGTACCAATAATTATTTTCGTCTATCCACCCGGTGTTATAGATTCCGGGGCCTCCGATCCATGCGCTGTCATGCTGACGATCTAATAATCGCAATTTTTTAGTGGCCGTATCCCAAAGCATGAGCCAACGGTCCTTATGATCCTGAGCACGAATATCCAAAACGAGATTAGTCCCGTTAGGAGACCATTTTGCTGAAGCATAAAATACATTCCGCAAAGCGTTTTCTTTTTTTCTTTTGGCGAGTTCCGTTGGATAATCTTTCATGAATTCAGGAATATCCCTTATTCCTTCTATTGAATCTGTTTTTACTTCAAACACGCTATCCATCTGCCCGTCGTAAATAAAGAATTGATAGGTTCCTTCTGGCTCTCCTACTTTTTCGCGGCCAGGTATTTCCGTTGTATAACCAGATTCAGTAACATAATTAGGAACAATAGTTGACTTCCTTTTTCCTGCAGGTTGGTACAATCTATAACTTATAAATCTCCCATCCGGACTTATCGAAAGATCACGGATAATTTTATCGCCAATATTTATTTTTTTAAATTCTTTTATCCGGGTCACACTGTCATATATTTCTCCAAGATGGTTTTTTTCTTCACGTTCTCTCAGAACCTTCATGTATTGGATTTGTTCATTTTTCAACCATTGATCTTCCGGAGAAAGTTTTTCTTTTTTTTTGTCTTCATCACCGCTCTGAATATTGGTAAGTTGTCGGGTTTGACCATTTTCAATATTCCATGTAAATAAATTCTGGTCAAGTGTATACACAATTTCTTTTTCATTAAAAGAAAATTGCGGATTGTATTTTGTTTCGGTTGTTTGAGTAATACGATGTATTTTATTTGCTTTTATTTCTTTATAAAAAATATCTCCATTATTTTCATAAACATAGGCGGTTCGCTTTAAATTATAAATTACACTATTAGCGCTTACCACATTTTGTTTTTGAAACACACTTGCTTTTTGAGGGATTTTAATTTCATTAGTAATATAATATAACGAATCTGATGGGGCTTCCTCCGGGTTCCAATCAAAAAATAATTTACTGCCATCTGCATTCCAGAAAGGGTTTGATGGCGAAGTGCCGATCCACTTAGGATCGCTCATAATTTTTTCAATAGTAAGTGAATCCTGCTTCGACTGGCAAAAGGAAATTGCCGGAATGAAAAGAAATAAAAGCGAATAAAATTTTTGCATGACTGCGATGTATTTTTAAGTAAAGTTTATTTTGGTGAAGGTAAAAAAGGAATTGATTACAGTAAACAAATAAATAAGGGAAATTTCCATTTACATAATTTTCTGAAAGTACCATTAGGAACACCAAAAGATATTAAAGACATTTGCTTGTACAACATGTAGAATAAATTTTCAACTAAATCCTGGAACAACGATAAAAAACATGAATACAAAAAATAAAGTTCGTTGGGCAATATTAGGTGCCGGAAGAATCGCCAACGCCTTTGCAAAAGATTTTCCATTAATGCACGATGCAGAGCTGGTAGCTGTCGCATCAGGTACCCCGGAAAAAGCAAGCAATTTTGCGAAGGAATATAATATTCCAAAAGTGTTAAGTCATGATGAACTATATAACATCGATGAAATAGATGCGGTATATATTGCCACTACGCATAACTTTCATTTTGAACAGGCGTTGAAATGTTTAGAAAGCAGTAAAGCAGTTTTGTGTGAAAAACCAATTACGGTAAATGATACCGAATTTAAAAAGCTGGTGTCTGTATCAAAAGAAAAAAATGTTTTTTTAATGGAGGCCATGTGGACTTATTTTTTACCCGCAATTAAAAAAACGAAAGAATGGCTGGAGGAAGGAAGAATTGGAAAATTAAAAGTGACACAGGCAGATTTTGCGGTTGCTATGGAAAAAAATTATGAAGGAAGAGTTTATAATCCAAAACTTGCGGGAGGTTCTTTGCTTGATCTTGGCGTTTACCCCGTATCGTTAGCTTATTATTTTACTAATCGGGTGCCATTGGAAATCACAGCTTCAGCAGCAATGACCCAAACCGGTGTAGATGAACGTTTGGCAATGATTTTTCAATATGGCGATATTACGGCTACCTTATTTACTGCTATCACAACGCGTATGACAAATAAGTTGAGATTATTTGGGGAAGAAGGGTACATTGAAATTCATGATTTCTGGCGTACACGTTCTGCTAAATTATTTGATAAAGATTATAATCTCGTGGAAGCGTTTGATGACCAACGTACTTCACATGGATTTATTTTTGAAATGCAACACGCGAATGATATGATAATGGCTGGAAATATTGAAAGTGATATCATTCCACATTCACGAAGCAATGACATCCAGGAAACCATGACAGAAGTTCGCAAACAGATTGGATTGAAATATCCTTTTGAATAAATGTAAACTTTCTCTATTCTACTAAAGTCTTGTTTCAAAGCTTGTCTCAGCAGTTATCATCAATAGTGTTGGGAGATAAAATACACTGGTTAATAAACAGGGAGTGGACAAATAATGATTTAATTTAGCTACCAGTATTTAATGACCAATTCAACAAATTATTATAAGATGAGCTTAAAACTTAGAAGCCAGGACTGGTTTGGCCGTAAAGGCAAAGACGGTATTATTTACAGGAGTTGGATGAAAAACCAGGGCATGCCAAACGACATGTTTGACGGTCGTCCTGTTATTGGTATCTGCAATACATTTAGTGAACTTACTCCCTGCAATGCGCATCTTCGTAGCCATGCAGAAGCAGTGAAGAAAGGCGTATTGGAAGCAGGTGGTTTTCCGTTGGAGTTCCCCATTATGAGCCTTGGAGAAACGTTATTAAAACCAACCGCCATGCTATTCAGAAACCTCGCTAGCATGGATGCTGAAGAGAGTATAAGAGGTAATCCGATGGATGGCGTTGTGTTATTGACTGGTTGTGATAAAACGACACCAAGCACCGTAATGGGCGCAGCAAGTGTTGGTTTGCCCACCATTGTTGTACCCGGCGGTCCTATGCTTAATGGAAGATATAAAGGACATACCATTGGCAGCGGTACTCATGTGTGGAAGTTTGATGAAGACATGAAAACCGAGAAGATGACGCAGGAAGAATGCGAGTTTGCTGAAAGCTGTATGAGTCGCAGTATCGGGCATTGTATGACGATGGGTACGGCAAGCACCATGGCAGTAATGGTGGAAAGTTTAGGTTTAACATTAAGTGGTGCAGCGGCAATACCTGCTGCGGACAGCAGAAAAAAAGTAATGGCACAGCTCAGCGGCAGAAGAATAGTTGAAATGGTGAAAGAAAATTTAACCATTGATAAAATACTCACCAGGAAGGCATTTGAAAATGCGATTATCACTAACTCCGCAGTAGGAGGCTCTTCTAATTTCGTGATTCATTTAACCGCAATAGCAGGCCGTATCGGTGTTGATTTAAAATTAGATGACTTCGATAAAATAGGAAGCAAAATCCCTTTACTTTTAAATTTAATGCCATCAGGGAAGTACCTGATGGAAGATTTTTATTACGCTGGTGGCTTGCCAGTAATTTTAAACGAACTGAAAGAAATACTCCATAAAGATGTGGTTACGGTTACCGGAAAAAATCATCATGAGAACATTCAAGGCAATACAGATTGTTACAATGAGGATGTTATTGCTGGTTACCAAAAGCCTTTTCAAGAGGAAGCGGGCATTGTTGTGGTAAAAGGAAACCTCGCTGCCAACGGTGCGGTTATTAAACCCAGTGCCGCCACTCCTGCGTTGATGAAACATACAGGCAGAGCCGTGGTATTTGAAAGTATTGAAGATTACCATAAGCGGATAGACGACCCCGAACTTGATATTGATGAAAATTGCGTAATGGTGTTGAAATACGTTGGACCAGTAGGTTATCCCGGCATGCCTGAGGTAGGAAATATGGCATTGCCCAAAAAGATTTTGCAAAAAGGTATTAACGATATGGTTCGTATAAGTGATGGTCGCATGAGCGGCACAGCGTACGGTACAGCAGTATTGCATGTGTCTCCCGAAAGCGCAATTGGCGGTACATTGGCGTTGGTGCAAAACGGAGATATGATTGAACTGGATGTTGAAAAACGTTTACTGCATTTGCATGTAAATGAAGAAGAATTGGCGAAACGCAAAGCCGCGTGGATAGCGCCGCCTCCTGTGGTTATCCGGGGGTATGTAAGCATGTACATTACTCATGTGATGGGCAGTGACAAAGGTGCTGATCTTGATTTTTTACAAGGCAGCAGTGGTAGTGAGGTAGCGCGTGATTCACATTAAAACCTTTCTTTTTATTTATAGTTTTGATAAGAATGTAAGGTTAGAGATAGTTGCCTGGAAAACCTTATTGACTAATATATTTACTGAAATTTTTATTAGCCAACATTATTTATAAGTGTTCCAATATGATCAATAGAAATTTTTATTTCATCTCCCGATTGTAATGTAAAATCATTACCTGGTACAATGCCGGTCCCTGTCATAACGAAACATCCATTTGGAAAAGAACACTCGCGAAAAACAAACGATACCAATTCTTCCGGAGTTCTTTTCATTTGATTGATACCAATATTCCCTTGAAAGACTGTTATATTTTTTCTGTTGATTTCAAGATGAATTTTGGTGTCTTTATTAAGCGGTTGTTCTGTTACATAAATACACGGACCGAGAGAAGCGCAGCCATCATACGTTTTAGCTTGTGGAAGGTACAATGGATTTTCACCTTCAATGCTGCGGCTGCTCATATCATTGCCGATCGTATAGCCAATTATTTTTCCTGATGAAGTAACTACTAAAGTTAATTCCGGTTCCGGCACATCCCAGGAAGAATCTCTGCGGATTCGTACTTTACCATTGGGTCCTACTATTCGATGAGAGGTTGACTTGAAAAACACTTCCGGACGCTTTGCTTCATAAACTTTTGCATAAAAATCACCTCCTCCTGCACCTTTACTTTCTTCCTGTCTTCCTTCTTTGCTTCGCAGGTAAGTAACGCCACAAGCCCAAAGTTCCTGGCTGCCGACTGGCGCTACAATTTCTTCTTCAATAATTTGATTTACATTTTCAATTTCACCTGATGATTGAATAAGATTTTCTATTTTTTGAAAAAGCTGATCATCATTGATAAACGAATCCCAATTATCTTTCGATAAATAGAATTTGTTTTCTGCTTCAATAATAATTCCTGATTTGGTTTTATAAATTTTCATTTTATAAAATTAGTTTATCCCGGATAAATGACATTTTTAATCGAATAGAAAATTGCAGTAAACAAACAAATTCTTATTGTTTTGATTTTATAAAATTATCCATAACTATTACTTTACTTACCTAAAAAAAATTTGTTCGTAAAAATAATTTCATCGATGGAACCGTTTTCATTGTTTAAATTTTATGTGATTAAATAAGAAAGCATTTCATTTGATATTATAGTTTGATAAAGCTGTCAAACTATAATGGAAGCTGGGAATTTAATTTTTTAAAATGCTTCAGTCTGATATAATTTTGATTACACATTAGAAGGAATAAAGCAAATAAAGATTAGTTGGGCCTGAATTTTCAAGGTTTATTGACTTAGTAAGAAATTTTACCACCCACCTCCTAATGCATGGTACAAATCAACTACTGCCTGTAACTGCTGCAGCTTATCATTTACACCATTCAATTGCGCGGAAAGTAAGGATTGTTCTGAAGTTAACACGTCTGTATAATTAGTGGCAGAACTATATTCCATCAATTGTTTTGTATAATCAACTGCTTTCTCCAGTGCTTCAATCTGATGTGTTCTGCTGGTTTGTTTTTCCAATGCTGTTTGATAAGCGTACAATGCATTTGATACTTCCTGGCCGGCATTTAATAAGGATTGCTGATAGCTGTAATAAGCTTCCTTCTGCTGCGCAAGTGCTGTGCGCAACCGGGCTTTGTTTTGTCCTTTATTAAAGATTGGTTGTGTAATCCCCGCAACTATATTGTAAAAAATTGAGGCGGTAAACAGATCTTTTAATTCCAAACTCGAAGCGCCGCCATTTGCAGTTATGGTTAACTGGGGATAAAAATAAGTACGTGCTACATTTGTATTTTCAAAAGCAGTTCTGAAACTAAACTCTGCCTGCTGCACATCAGGCCTGTTTTTCAATAATAAAGTAGAGACACCTGTATTCAAATCCTTGAAAGGCACTTGCTCTGACAATGAATCGCGCTTAATTTCGCCGGGTGTTCTGGCTAATAAGATGCTTAATGCATTTTCGGTTTCCCGAATATTTTGTTTCAAATCAGGAATCAAAAGTTCAGCGGCATAACGGTTAGCGTCACTTTGTACCACTGCGGCTCCTGTTACCACTGCGGCTTCTTTTAATGCTTTCATGGTTTCTACTTCATCCGTCCGGTTAGCTAAGGTTTGTTTTGTAATTTTTAATTGCTGATCAAATGAAAGCAACTGGTAATAATAAGTCGCAATGTTTGAGACCAGTTGAGTTTGCACAGCGCGTTTTGCAGCGTCGGTTTCTAACAAATTTGAAAAGGCTGCTCTTTTTGAACTTTTTAATTTACCCCAGATATCGGCTTCCCAACTGGCGCTGAAGCTTAGTTCATACATCGACGTAGTAAGAGGAAAAGTATTCGCAAAATCAGGTGGCAAGTTTATTGATGCAGCAGATTGTTTCGTTCTCGTGTAGTTCGGATTCGCATCAATCTCAGGAAGGAAGGCGGCTTTGCTTTGCCTGAAACTTGCAAGTGCTTCGTTAATACGCTGGATTGCCGTTTTAAGGTCCAGGTTTTCGTGAATACCTTCGGTAATCAGGTTTTGCAAAACAGTATCACTAAATATTTGCGTATAAGGAAGATTGGCAATTGATGTGGTGTCTTCAGCCGTAGAAATTCCGTTGTTGATGGTTTGAGTTTTATCGGTCGTATCGCGGTAAACATTTCCAGTCACCGTCATTCCAGGGCTTGTATATTTCTTTGTAACCACACAAGAAGACAATGCCAACACAATCATTAAAAAAACAAAACGCTTCTTAAGATAATTTTCCGTCCTATTCATCGGGGCAAATGTTTTTATAAATTATAATTGATGGGTTGAAGATGAATTTTCCACTTTCTGTTCTTTAGCAACGGGTAATGGTTTGCTGCTGATGCGTTCCTGTAAGCTTTGAAAAATGATGAATAAAACAGGAATAACAAATACGCCGAAAACAGTACCTATCAACATTCCGCCTACGGCGCCTGTGCCGATGGAACGATTGCCGGATGCGCCTGCACCTGAAGCAAACATCAAAGGCATGATTCCAAAAATAAATGCGAAGGAGGTCATAAGTATCGGGCGCAAACGGGCAACAGAACCATTGATAGCCGCCTGTACAATTCCTTGACCTTCTTTACGTCGCTGTACTGCAAACTCCACTATTAAAATGGCATTTTTCGCCAACAAACCGATGAGCATAATAAGAGTAATCTGCAGGTAAATATTATTTTGAACACCAAACAAATTGGCAAATATAAAAGCTCCTGCCAGACCAACCGGCAATGAAAGTAATATTGCAAAGGGTAGCAAGTAACTTTCATATTGCGCACTCAACAAGAAATAGACAAACACCAGGCATAATAAAAAGATATAAATTGTTTGGCTTCCACTTGAGATTTCTTCCCGGCTCAAACCCGAAAATTCGTATCCGTAACCAACTGGCAATGTTTTGGAAGCCACTTCCTGTATAGCTTTAATGGCATCACCCGAACTATAGCCGTCTTTCGGAGTTCCTGAAACCGAAATGGCCGTGAACATATTAAACCGGTTAATAAATTCCGGGCCATACACACGTGTTAGTGAAACGAATTCTGAAATGGGAGCCATCACATTATTGTCAGTGCGAACATAAATATTGTTCAGGCTTTGGACGGTGCCTCTATAAGCAGCGTCTGCCTGAACCATCACCCTGTATTGTTTGCCGAACTCGTTAAAATTAGAAGCATATATTCCGCCATAATAACCCTGCAACGTATTTAAAACTGTAGCCGGCGATACATTGGCTTCTTTGCACTTAGGTACATCCACGTTGACCTCGTATTGCGGAAACCCGGTATTAAAAAAGCTGGTAGCATATTTTATCTCGGGTCGCTGGTTCAATGTGGATAAAAACTTGTCTTTTACTGCGACAAATTTTTCAATATCGCCGCCACTTTTGTCCTGCAGTTGTAATTCAAAACCACTGGTGTTGCCAAAACCTTCCAGTGTTGGAGGTGCGAAGAAAAGAATCTTGGCGCCTTTTATACCTGCGGTCTTTGCAAATAATTTATTGATCACTGCGTCCACATTATGATCGCTGCCCTTACGCTCGTCCCATGGCTTTAATGACATAAAAAAGGCAGCGTAAGAACCACCATTTCCGCCACTCAGGAGCCCAAGGCCGCCAACCTGTGTTACAGATTGAACTTCCGGAAGGTCGCTGCAAATTTTAGCCACCTGGGCAGAAATTACAGAAGTGCGCTCCAATGAAGAAGCTGGTGGTAATGAAATATCTACCATCACGAATTTCTGATCTTCGTTTGGAACAAAACCATTGGGTGTAGTTTTGACCAGCAACCATAACAATCCGGCAAAGATGGCAATGCCTGCTAATGCAATCCATTTTCTTCTTGATAAAAACCCAACAGAACGTTTATACTTTTTGGTAACGGCGTCAAAACTGGCGTTGAATGCTCCGTAAAATCGTTGCATAAATCCTTTACGCAGTTTACTTTCGTGATGTGGCCTTAGCAATAAGGCGCAAAGAGCCGGGCTTAGCGTTAATGCGTTGACGGCAGAAATAAGAATAGCCGCCGCTAATGTTAATCCAAACTGCTTATAAAATACTCCTGTGGAACCGGTGATAAATGTAACCGGTAGAAACACCGCCGCCATTACCAGGGTGATGGATATTACGGCACCACTGATTTCACTCATAGCTTCAACACTGGCTGTTTTTGCTGAAGTGGCTCCATGATCTAACTTGGCATGCACTGCCTCAACTACTACAATGGCATCATCGACCACAATACCTATTGCCAGCACTAAGGCAAACAGGGTAAGAAGGTTAATGGTAAAGCCAAACAACTGCAGAAAGAAAAAAGTGCCTATGATTGCAACCGGAACGGCTATGGCAGGTATTAAGGTGGAACGCAAATCCTGCAAAAAAACGAATACAACAAGGAAGACAAGAATAAAGGCTTCAATCAATGTGCGTATTACTTTTTCTATAGAAACATTCAAAAAATCGTTGGCGGAAAAGATCGGGGTGACTGTTATACCTGGCGGAAAATTTTTGGAAGCTACATTTATCGCACCCTGTATCTCGTTGATCATTTCATGCGCATTGGAACCTGCTGACTGAAAAATACCCAACACTATGGAAGGCTTGCCATCAGTAATGGAAGTAGTGCTATAGGAAAGCGAACCGAGTTCAATGCGTGCCACATCTTTCAAGCGCAATAACTGGCCTTTCTCTGCAGAACGAATAACGATGTTGCCGTACTCCGCCGGCTTTTGAAGCCTTCCTTTGTATTTGAGAACATACTCAAAAGACTGGTTGCTATTTTCGCCAATCTTTCCCGGCGCAGCTTCAATATTTTGTTCGGCCAGGGCATTATTGATATCATCCGGAACAAGACCATAAGAAGCCATTGCGGCCGGATTCAACCAAATACGCATGGAGTAATCTCCCGTGCCCCACGCCTGTGCATCGCCCACGCCATTTATTCTTTTTATAATCGGCACAAGGTTAATGTTGGCGTAGTTCTGTAAAAAATTTGCATCAAAAGATTTATTTGTGCTTTTTAATGCAAACACCATAACCATGCTGCTTTGCTGCTTGCGCGTGGTGACTCCTGATCTGGTTACTTCTGCCGGGAGCAATGGTGAAGCACTCGATACGCGGTTCTGTACATTTACCGCTGCCAGATCAGGGTTAGTTCCCTGTTTAAAGTAAATTGTTATACCTGCTGAACCATCGTTACCGGCGCTGGACGTCATGTAAGTCATGTTCTCCACGCCATTAATCTGTTCCTCCAGCGGAACAATAACGCTATTCATTACCACTTCTGCATTGGCTCCCTGGTAGAAAGCGGAAACTTGAACGGTTGGTGGCGCTATATCAGGATATAACGTGATGGGAAGTGTGAATACTCCAATCAATCCCAATATCACAAGGATAACTGATATCACCGTTGATAAAACAGGCCTTTCTATGAATGTTTTTAGCATAATTTTTTTGATTGATTATTTCAGGCCGTTGTAAACTTTATCTTCGGGTTGAACGTCGGGCTTAATGACGGTACTATCCTGCAATGCTGAAGTGCTTTCATACACTACGGTATCGCCTGCCTTTAGCCCTGATGTTACTACAAAGTACTGGCCCGCTGCTATCTTCATCACTTCAATCTCTGTATTGATTACTTTATTGTTATTTACCAGGTAGACGAAAGTTTTACCCTGCAATTCATACGTTGAGCGCTGTGGAATGACGATGGCATTTTCTATGGTAACCGGAATCTCAAGTGTGGCACTGGCACCGCTGCGCAATAAGCCAACAGGATTGGGGAAGGTAGCCCGGAAGCTCGCTGATCCAGTTTGTGAGTTAATCAATCCTGCAATAGTTTCGACCCTTCCTTTTTCCGGATACTCACTGCCATCGGCCAGCGTTAAGGTAACCGGCGGCATATGGCTAAGTTTGGCATCCAGTGTACTCCCCTGGTATTGCCTCGAAAAGTCAAGCAGCTGCTTTTCATTCAGGGAAAAATAAGCATACACTTTACTTATGTTGGACACGGTGGTTAGTGGCATGGCGGTAGTGCTACTAACCAGGCTTCCCAATTTATACGGGATAGTGCCTACAACACCATCAACAGGACTTGTTACTTTCGTATAACCCAAATTTGTTTTCGCATTGGCAAGATTAGCTTTTGCCTGTGCCAGCGCTGCCTGTTTTGCCTGCAAAGTGTATTCTGCAGATTCCAGTTCATAATTACTAATAATCTGTTTTTCTACCAGTGGCTTTGTTTTTTTTACTTGCATTTGTGCGGTGCTTACATCTGCTTGTGCACTAAGGATGGCTGCTGCCGCATTATTTAAGTCCTGTTGATATTGAGGGGCGCTGATGCGGAATAATAACTGCCCTTTTTTTACAACGGCACCTTCGTCTACGTAAATCTTTTCAACATAACCGTTAATATTGGGACGGATCTCAATGTTCTGTTCACCTTGCAACGATGCGGGGTAGTCCGTTTTTAATGTAGCCGTTTCAGAGACTACTTTGAATACAGGATAAGTTGGTGTTGAAGTATCTTTGCCAGCCTCCATACCTGGCTGGTCTGAATGATTGCTACAGGAACACAAAAACGAAATTGTTATGCCTGCTACAAGTGATAAATACCTGTTCTTATTGTTTAATTTGTATTTCCCTTGTTTCATAATTTAATTGTAGGGTAAGTTGAATTTAAAATTGGCAGAATGGTAAGCCACAGAATCTCTATCTGAATAGCATTTCCACAATTAGTTTTTTTCTTTCATTCATTAAACGGTAATACTGGTTATCAGAAAGTTGAAATAATTCTTTATGCAAAGGGCTTACGAGCAATGGATGCGATGTAAGTGCAATAATATTCATCATAAACTGAACAGGTTGCATCTGCATAATGTTACCGGCTTTTATTTCTTTTTTAATCTCTTTTAGAAAAGCCTTGATGCAAGGAGCAACCTCTTCAGATAATTTAGAAAAACCCAAATTATCCGAGAGCATCTCTGTCACAATAAAAATTTCCCGGAATGGGTATGCTATTGTTTCATTTAAGAAAAGGGTAACCAGTTCTTCTACCTTTTCTTTAAATGGCAATGCAGATTCCATTAGTTTATATAGCTTACCATTCAAATCATTCACTGCTTCATCAAAGATTTGCTTCATCAGCTCGTCTCTTGACCTGAAATAATAATGCAATGAGGTTCTACTGATACCAGCGGCATCAGCAATGTCTTGCGTAGTTGCATACATCTGGCCTTTGGTAAAAAAAGCTTCTTTTGCTGCTTCCTTAATCATTTGTTCAGTCCCTGTATCTCTTGCTGCCATTTATTTGACAAAAGTGTCAAACGTTTTGGAAACAAAAAAATATATTTTTTAAATTTTGACTTTAAGCTATCAATGTAATGACGCCAAGCTTTTGAAAGCCCTTTTTACGACGAAAGGTATTCTCATTTGATTAATAAAAAGCAGTAAACAAACAAATAACTATTGTTTTGATTTTATAAATTTCGCTACGTCTATCATTGGCGCTATCCAGATGTCTTTTTCATTTTGTTTCAAAAAATGTAATAACCCGCTATGTGCTGCCAGGGAAACATTTATGTTATGTTCGCCGCCGACACCGTGAAAAAGAAAAACAAGCAGGGTATGAGTTTTCATTGCCTTTTTTACCAACGCTATCATTTCATCGGCGGATGCTCCGTTCTCCATGTAGCAACCAACATTGTTCAAATTCACTTTATCAATTGGTAACATTTCAGGCGTAACGCCACGGGCAGCGACGAATTTATATTTCATATAATCGAGGTATGTTGAATCATGAATTTTCATATCACCACACGGATACGCAAATGTTCTTTCATCTTTTCCATCAATGGCTTTTAAAATATTATTCATGGCAAGTATTTCATTATCCATTCTCGTTACATCATAATGAGTAAGGTCATAATCAGGCTTTACAAAAGACCTTCCCGGAAGGCTTCCATCACAGGGGTGCCAAATGGTATGATTTCCAAGTTCATGACCTTCGGCAGCCGCTTTTCTCCAACCATCTATCTGCGCATTTAGTCCATAAAAATAATCGGAGATATAAAAGGTTCCTTTCAAACCAAGAGAATCCAATGCCGGAATTACATTGCTTAAATCAATATTTAATCCGTCATCATAAGTAAGAACGACGGCGCATTCTTTATGATTCCATGTAGTATCTGTTTGCGCATATACATTACCGGTAGCCACGAGGACTATTAATAAAAACGTGAGTGTTTTTTGAACGCGTTGCTGGTATTTCATAATTTCTTTTTATAATTTTTTATTGAGTCTTTTTTTCATAATCTAAATTTTTGCTTGCCCATGGAATAAAATATTTAAAATTGGGCGCATCGGTATGTCCGCCATCATCCTGGCGCCAGGCGAGTTGTCCATCAAGTAAACCTACATTTACAGGCGGCATTTTTTCTTTCATATAATCATTGCCTACACCCAAATCTTTTGCGCCTAACAATTTATATACAACTCCCGCAGCAACAGTTGCCATATAGCTTCCGCGATGGTCGAGCCAGTTAGCGTCTCCCTTTTCAGGAATTCCATAGCTTATAAAAACGGGCCGTGGTGCACAGAGGGCAATTAATTCATGCGAATCTACAGGCAAATCACAACCGTTCTTACTTCCAAATTTTGATTTTTCAGCGCCATATTTTAGAAAATTTCCATCCATCCAATGAGATTCTCCGCTGCCAGTAAGGCTTTCCACAGCTTCGCCATAATTGCGCCGAAGCAATGTAGCGCCTCCTTTGCCGGAAGAACCAATCAGGCCAACTGCAAAACGAGGTTCAAAAGCCATCGTAACGAGTGCAGCTTTTCCATATCGTGACACACCTTCAATTCCCACTTTTTTTGCATCGACTAAATTATCGATTTCCAAATAATCCAATGCTCGTGCTGCTCCCCAACTCCAAGCCCGTAGCGCGCCCCAATCGTCTGGTTTGTGTGGCTGGCCTTTATTCACCAAGCCAATAATTCCCTTTGTTAATCCATCACCATTATCAGCCTGGATGCTGTTCGGGTCAATGATACAATAACCCCAACCCGCAGCCAGTAGTTGTTCCGTAGGTGATGCATCACCTGCAGGAGGTGGTGCAAAAAAATTAAAACTCAGTTTTGTAATCGGCGAGTAAGCAGGATATTTATCAAAAATATCTTTTACAGCAGGGTTTGTTTTTACCATCATCTCTTTGAATGTTGCATTCAATGTTTCCATGTCATCATTGGATGGCTGGGCAGGTGCAGGAAATGATGGCTGGCCGAACATCATCAAAACAGGAACGGGGCCTTTTACATTCATCGGTACTACCAATATCATTTTAATATCAACATTAAGCAATGGATCGGCGCTGTTATCCACATGGCCAACGATTTCCTTTGCGATTACCGGAATGAATCCACGAAAAATAAATTCATGGTCGGTTACTTTTACGTTCCATGTCACTTTGGGAACATCCTTTGGAATTCTTCCGTAAACTTCGCGTTCATAATCTTCTACAATCTGCGGCCGGCGAACCTTCCACCACATTTCAGGAGTCGTTACTTTTTTGCCATCATTAGTGGTGAGAATATCCGGCAGCTTTGGACAAGGGTCTGCTTTGGTGGTATCATAGTTTGCGTGATTGGGTGCAGATGGATTTCCACTGGGGCCGGGCCGAAGAGCTTGTATGCCCAACTGCTTCATCATGTTTTCTTGGTTTTGCTGCGATGTAAAGTTTACGGGTTTCGGGTAGGAAACACCGTTTACTAAAGTATCCTGTGCAAGCGTAGCCTTGGTGATAGCCATACTAATTAAAAAGATGATAAGGTTTTTCATGCGTAAATATTTATTGATTGATAAGATAATTTCCAAAACACTTTAGCTGTTAAATCTCTACGCCTTCCTCCTTGTGTGTCTTATATGTCTTGTATGGTTGATTAGTTTTATTTTAACCATACGAGAAATGCAAGGCATTTAAGGTTTCGCACTTTTCTCTTGTAATGTTTTATTCATACTTATATAATTTCACATGTTGAATATTCCAATCGCCAACAGGAACTCTGATATGCCTTCCCTGGTGGTCCTGGTCTCCATTCATTCGTCTTCCTGGAATCCATTTACCATCTTCATAAATTCCTTCATCAGCTTGCAATATCCCTACCGAAATATTGCTTGCATTATTCACCGCAAACGTTACGACAACACCGGTTCCCGCGATGATAAAGTCATTCTCATCAGTCTGTATAATAATGGCGCCCGTCATTGGCCAATCCGGATTTTTAGCTTCTGGCGACCAACCTAAAGTATAATCATGCGATACAGTGAGTTTATAATTACCTAAGATGATTTCTTGTTTTTTATTCGATGTATCTAATAAGACGCCTTCCATTTTTTTCGTGCCGCTATACTTTAAAATTTCAGGAGATAATTGCGATAAAATCGAGTAGGCCTTACCGATAGGTTCATCCTCCGGATGTTCTGTTGATTCAATTGAGAATGGAGAAAATCCAATAGCCTGGTAATGTCCAATGGCATAAAATACTTTGGCGGCATCTGAAGATTCAAATCTTATCTCGGGGATAAATAACGGATTATTTCTTCTTGTATAAAGGTCACAATAATGTTTAAAATAAGGATTGTAAAAATCAGGAGATAGTATATCAATCGCAGGAGCTGCTGCCTGCCAGATGTCCATTAAATGGGGCAACGGCCCTGCGCTTGGATATTGTCCTGGTTTCACGTTGCGATAATTCAATGCTGCATTTACATACATGGGTAATGGATATATTGCCTTTCCTGCGGCGGCAACAGCATTGGCATATTTTGCATAATACCACGCCTGGAATAATTCATCAGTTGCGAGACTTTTGCCAAATACATTTTCCCAATTTCCTTTTGTTGCAAAATTTGTTTTTGCCCAATGTTCTCTCAATTCCGGAACGATAGAATCTTTATTTGATTTCAAATAATTCATCAATTCTTTTGGCACTTCATTGTTGAAAGCTTTATTGGCATCGGCTGTATATTCTCTGGCTTCAGTAAGCATTCCAATTTCATTTTCTACCTGCACCATTATCACTGTTTGTGATTTGTCGGTTTCTTTGAGGTGCTTCATTAATTCTGAAAATGCTTTTTTGTCGGCATCCAAATTATTTTTGCTGAAAGCAGAAAGAATTTCTAATCCCTTTCCGGCATGGTCCTGCGCACGTGGAAACCGTTTTTCGTTTGTTTTAATCCAGGCAGGTGCATAACAACTCATGCTGTTTTTCCACGTACCAAACCATAAGAGAATTACTTTTAAATTGTTTTCCCGGCTGGTATTGAGGACGCTATCTAATAAATCAAAATTAAATTTTCCTTCTTCAGGTTCTATTAAATCCCAATAAGCAGGCACAAGAATTGTATTCAAATTCATCGCCTTAAACTTTGCCCATAATGGACGCATATAATCAAGACTGGAAGCAGTTGAATTTCCCAATTCACCGCCCAAAACAAGAAAGGGTTTTCCATCAACCATCAACTCTTGGGTGGCACCTTTTTTCTGTAGGTGAGGAATAGATTGGCTATACAATTTTGAATAGCATAATAAAAGAATAAATAAGTTGAAACAGAAAATAATAGGGATTAATTTTTTCATGCAATTATTTTATGCTGATTATCGAATTATTTTATTCATCCGTTCTGAAGGGTGCCGCAGGCAAGCCTTCTTTATTAATAAGATTTGGATTCACCGGGTCATCGGCCCAGGCATATCGCACATATTTGGGATTGGGCACTTGTTCACTTGATACAATTATTTTGTCACCTTCAATTTTTGCTTTTGCCCAAACAAAGTTTTTGTCTTCTCCGGCAATCGCAAATTCAGCAGGCACTTCGCCATCATTGGTAGATAAACCAGTTCCTGTGTGAGTAAATGAAATGATTATTTTAGTGCCTTCAATAGTTTGTGACTGATATATCGGTCCCGAGTAAACGATGTTTTCGCCATAGGCAATTTTTTCTGCTGCCAAAGCCAGGCGGTCGCCAACTGGTTTCTTTCGGTCTGGATGAATATCATTCCATTCGCCAATATCGATGGCGACCGCCATTCCTGTATTTGGAAGAGACAAAGATTTCGCCTGTGCTTCTCTAAATGTTGCCCACTGGCTTTCTGACGGAAGATAATTATAATCTCCAAAACCCGGAAGTTGAACAAACAAAAATGGTAAATCACCTTCTTTCCATTTGTTGCGCCAATCGGCAATCATGGCTGGTTGAAGTTTGGCATATTCATCAGGCTTGTCAGTATTGCTTTCTCCCTGGTACCAAACAAAACCTTTGATGCCGTAGTCAACAATCGGCGCAATCATGGTATTATATAAAGCAGTCGGTTGATTTTGCAAAGCAATTCCAAACCCTCCAAAGTTGCCAAAGCCGCGGTGAGGCTCATTTAGCAATCCAACTTTATATTGCCAGTAACCGGTTAAATCAACCGTGTCATTACCTGCGATTAGTTCATATGGTTTATCAGGAACGAATCCACCTTTACCGAAGTTGTTAGTAACACGAACTACAAATAAATTTTTTCCGGGCTTTAAAACGCCATCAGGCACCGGATAGCGTCGCTGCGGGTACATATAACCGGTAGAGCCGACCTTGACGCCATTAATGTATAATTCATCTGCATCTACGATTCTACCCAAAAAAACTTTTGCAGGCACGTTCGTCATTGAAGCAGGTACATCAATTTCCCTGCGATACCAAACAACACCATTTAAACCTTTTGCGCCCTCATCTGCCCAAAAACCCGGAATCGCAATCCGGTGCCATTCTTTGGGTTGATAAGAAGGAGAAAACCATTTTTGGGTCATGCCTATATCTTCAGGATGTGGCATTGACCTCATTGCAGCAAAAGCTTTGCGGTTGGCTCCGTTTACATAAGCAGTGTCTTTATTTTTTTCTATTGTTTTAAGGATGTCCGGAAATGATTGTAAACTTTCTTCACTCATCAAAGATTCGATAGGAACACCGCCCCAGCTTGCATTGATGATGCCAATCGGTACATGGTATTTTTGATACAATGCCTCTGCGAAGAAATAGGCTATGGCTGAAAAATCTCTTACATTTTCAGGGTCGGCCCACTTCCATGAACTACCGGGTAAATCCTTTTGTGGGCCTGTTAAATTAGTTATGTTTGGAATTTTGAATTGCCTTATTTCCGGATAGTTTGCGTTCGCTATTTCCTCCGGATAATATACACTATGAAGTTTCATTTGATGTTCCATATTTGATTGCCCGGCGCATAACCATAAATCGCCAATCAAAATATCATGAAGAGTTATTTTGTTCTTTCCTGAAATATCCATGGTGTAAGGGCCCCCGGCTTTCATTGGCGATAATTGCACTTTCCATTTACCATCATCGCCGGTTCTTGTTCTGTAAGTTTTGCCATTAAATTTTACGCTTACTTTTTCACCTTTCGACGCCCAGCCCCAAATGTTGATTTTAGTATCGCGTTGCAATATCATGCTGTCTTTGATAATTTGCGGGAGCATTACCTGTGCTGTGGCTGAATTAAAAATGATTAATCCAAAACAAAATATCAGACTACAAACTTTTTTTACTTTCATAATATTTTAATTTAATTTTTCCATTGAAATGCGAAATATTCGCATGCAGTATTTCCTGTGTTATTAAGTGCATGCGGAATTTCTGAATTAAGAAATATCACATCGCCGGTGGTAGCTTTATAAAATTTATTATCGATATTCATCTGAACATTTCCTTTTATCATCACCAGCATTTCTTCGGACCGGTGCGTGTGAGGGGCATGACTTACCTGGCCTGCATTTAATGTGGTTGCATGTACATCGAATCTTGCAAATTGCGAAGTAGGTCGGTCAAAAATATCGCGGTGTTGGCCCTTGTCAGTTTTTTTTACTGCAACAGTATCCCAGTTAACGATGAAGGAACCTCCTGCCTTCTCTGCGCGCTCACGATTAGTTTTATCCTGCGACTTCATTTTTACAATATAATAAGTCGCATTTTCATTTCCGTCATTTTCAATTCCATGTTCATCTCCGGGCATTATCACTGCAACACTTGAAGGCCCAATCGTTGTTCTGTGGCCATTTATCGTCAATTTCACCATTCCTTGTTTTACAATAATGACTTCTTCTGTATCACCGTGAGTATGTGCAGGATGGGGTGCCTGACCGGGTTCCAGCATTGTAGTGTGCATTTCAAAATAGGCAAGGTCCAGCGTGTTTCCTCTAAAAATTTGCCTGCTCGTACTTGTTTTTCCTTTTTTGGGTTGAATCTTATTCAATGCATAAACAGCCGATTTAATCGAATCAGTTTTTTGTGCTTTCAGAAAGCAAGTGCTTAGCATTGCAACGAAAAGAAATAATATTTTTTGTAGTGAATGATTAATCTTTATGCTTTTCATGATTAAATATTTTTTATTTTATAAATAAATTCCAGCGGATAATTTTTTTCTCTTCTTTTATCATTTAATCTTTTTCGCAAATTCATTGGAACCATAGCGGTTTAATTGAAAGCCTTGAACATTTCCTTTTTCATCTTTTAAAAAATGAATGTTTAAAAATGATGACGTGATATAAAAATCTGTTTGCGATGCAGCCAATAATTTGAATGAATTATAACTAACCGATGCTGAAAGCGAGCCATTGTCAGCCTTTACGTTTACAATCGTTCTATCATTTAATTTGTAGGTGCCGATATATTGCTCAAGAATTTGTGATGATAATATTATCGAAGGACGTTTAAAAATAAACTGCAATCCTTTTTCATAACCAATGCCTTTTGTTCCCGAATGGCCGGTGTTTTCCAACACTTTGCTTTCGATTTGAAGGTTTGAATAATGGCGGTTATTTAAAAATGAAGTGAGCTTTTCGAATTCAGGAACACTTGTTTCAACGCCACCCACACACATAAATAATTTTGCAGGAGGATTGGATGCATTGGCGTTATATTGTTGTTCATATTTATACAACACATTGTTGTCCCACGTAAACGCAGGACTTGCAGCCACATAACGGTTAAACATATCCGGATGAGTGAACAAAGTGTACATCGTAAACAATCCGCCAAGCGAACAACCGATTAATGTTTTATCATTCGCATCGACACGATATTCCTTTTCAACCAAGGGAAAAATTTCATTCTTTATAACTGATAAAAATTTATCTGCGCCCCCACTCTGCGGTAATCGCTTTTCTGTCGTTGGTGTATAATCTCTTGCCCTTAAGCTATCGGGATTTGAATGTTCTCCTCCCCATGTAATACCGACAATAATCACCTCCGGGATAAAGCCATCAAAATATTGCTGACCATATAAAGCAGTTAATAATGGGAAATCCCATTGCGAATCCATCAGGTAAACAACTGGATATTTTTTAGTGCTGGTGGTATAACCCGCAGGCAATGATATTTGCAAAACATATTCTTGTCCGTTCGCAATTGAAGATGTGAATGTTTTTATTTGAGAGCCGGGAATAGTTACTTCAGTCGATTGGCTAATTACTATTTTTGAAAGAAAAATCGTTAGCGCTATAAGAAATAATTTTTTCATAATTTATAGTTGCTTTTGTAAAACATAATTTCAGATTTTCACATGGACTTCTTCTCTTAAAACATAGGTCATTGTTCCACAGTAAACAAACAAATAGTGATGATTTTAATTCTATTTTTTTGATAAAAAATTGCTCTTGCTGTTACTCTAAATCCTTATAGATATTATCATCTCCTTTATATTCAAACCAATCATATAAAGCTTTGTTGGTTGTTGCCACACCGTTGGATGTTCCATACATCGCGTACATGCAACCCACAAAACCACCTGCAGTTTTTGTGCTGAGGAATTTGCCGTCAACATTATCTTTTATTAGAGTCCATTTATTTTTTTCTTCTGAGTAGTAGAAATTATACTTATCATTATCAGCTTGTATTTTTAATTGCAAAGGGTTATCGGTTTTTAATTCAGCAGAAGCAAGTAATTCTTCTTTTTCGTTTCTTTCCGTAGTTGATTTATATAATTCAACCACAGGTTTACCATCTTTGACGGACTTGCATAAGAAATAATAGAACCTATCGTTTTGAAAAATCATCAGGCCTGCTTTTTCATTTTCTGATGCGGCTTTAAAGGTCATACTTACTGCACCATAGCCCTTTAAATTAGCCTGCCTGAAACCGATGAATGCCGGGTTTTTTCTTTCTGCTGCCGTATTTTCTTTTAAAGGCAATTCCACAAAGCCATTTTCTATTTTGTACAGTTTTTCTGTTGGGTTGCGGAGAAATACATAACGATAGTTCAGTTGTTTTTCTTTGAAATCATCTTTAAAGATGAAGTTGCCGCTGAAATTATTATCTATTTTTTTTGTTGACGCAAAGGGAACGGGATATTGATATTGTACTTCTTCATGATTCGGAATTATAATGGGCCAACCATCTTTCCATTTAACAGGCGCCATAAATGTTTCCCTTCCCGTGTTGTAATAATCGCCTAAGTACGGGCGGCAACCGAGAAATACTGCATACCATTTACCATCTGGCGTTTCTACCAAATCTGCGTGACCTGTAGATGTGATTGGATTCTTTCTTGTGGTGTCTAAATTTCTTTGGGTGAGAATCGGATTGTTTTCATAAGAAACAAAAGGGCCTTCTACATTCTTACTTCTGAAAATGACTTCTGAATGTTGGTCGGCAGTACCGCCTTCTGCGCACATTAAATAATACCATTCGTTTATTTTATAGAGATGTGGGCCTTCAATCCAGATAGGATGCTTTGATAAATCCGTTCCACCATTTACGATTATTTTATTGTCACCAATTGTTTTCTGTGTTGCAATATCATATTCAATTATCCGGATGGTTCTGTGGCCGTTGTACAAAGGTTTATTGTCAGGAGGGTCGCTGTTGTAAGTGATGTACACTTTGCCATTATCATCAAAAAACAAAGACGGGTCAATTCCGCTTACCGCCGATGTAAAATTCGGGTCGCTCCACGGTCCTGCCGGATTTTCGGCGGTGATGATAAAATTGCCTTTATAACTCACGTTGGTGCACATGATATAAAACAAACCGTTATGATATCGAATGGAAGGCGCAAACAAACCACGTGAAACTTCTACATCGCCGATTACTAATTGTGTGTTTCTATCCATGGCGTTTCCAATTTGTTTCCAGTTTAACAAATCTGTGCTGTGAAAAATCGGAAGCCCGGGGAAATAAGCAAACGATGAATTAACGAGATAATAATCCCTACCAACCCTGCATATACTTGGGTCAGGATAAAAACCTTCAAGAATTGGATTGGTGTATTTTATCTGACCGAAACCATTACTGTTAACAAGTAACGTAGCAATGATTGTCGTAATAAAGAGTTTTTTCATAAAATATTCTATTTGATAAAATCGATACTTTTTTCGGCTGATGAACCGGATAGATACTGCAGATTTCACTGCCTTAATCAGTGAAATCTGCGGACTATGTTCTTATACCAAAGCTTTTAAATCACGATACGGTTCTATTGTTTTTATAAAACCATTTTCATCGTATTCGAGTTTGGCAACTTTAATGCTGCGCAAATGTGTAACGCCTTTACTCAAACTACTATCATGATAAAACAAATACCATTCGTCTTCAAACTCTACAATAGAATGATGCGCAGTCCAGCCCACAACAGGATTCAAAATTTTACCTGCGTATTTAAAAGGTCCATAAGGATTATCCCCAATGGCATAACAAATGAAATGCGTGTCACCGGTTGAATAAGAAAAATAATATCTGCCGTTATATTTGTGCATCCACGAGGCTTCAAAAAATCTTCTTTCGGTATCGCCCTGCAGCAATGGGTTATCGTTTTCATCAACGATTACAACATCTTTTGCATCTTCTGCAAATTCCAATAAGTCATCAGTAAGCTTTGCGACTTTAGCACAAAGAGCAGGCTCATTATCATTGGGTAAATGTGCCGTCGGACTTTCAGGTTGTGCTGCATTAAAACTAACATTTTGCCAGCGTTGTAGTTGTCCGCCCCAGATGCCTCCAAAGTACATGTAGTAGTTACCTCTATCTTTGAATACTGCTGGGTCTATTGAAAAACTTTTTTTAATGGCTTTCGGTTGTGGCGTAAACGGACCTGTTGGTGAATTGCTAACAGCCACACCTATGCGAAATATTCCATCATAATCTTTTGCCGGAAAGAAGAGATAATACTTGCCATCTTTTTCATTGGCATCCGGCGCCCACATTTGTTTTTGGGCCCAGGGCACATCCTTTACACTCAACGCAATGCCATTATCTTTTGCTTCACTTGTTGGCGAGTCCATGGAGATAACATGATAGTCTTCCATTGCGAAATGACTTCCCAAATCATCAAAGGCATCGCCTGCATCCACATCATGTGAAGGGTAGATGTATATCTTTCCATTAAATACATGTGCAGAAGGGTCTGCGGTGTAAATGTTTTTTATCAATGGCTGTGATATGGCGCTCTTATTAAGTTCATCAAAATTAATATGTTCAATACTTTCTTCAGGCATGAGGTAATGTTTTAAGTAATGAATTATTTACTTCTTCTTTCTAGTAAATCACTTTCAATTTGTACTTCCATCTTTTTATTTATTTTATAAAAAAACAATAAACCAGCGCCTAATAAAAATGGTATGGCCGGATAAATACTTACCAGCATTTGCGTTCCATGAATGGCCTGCGCAGATTGCGCATCGCTGTTTGGCACATAGTGATATAATCCTAAAATCCATGTAAGTGTTGCTGCGCCTATACTTAGACCAGCCTTCAGCCCAACCATCATCGCAGAAAAAATGATAGCTGTTGCCCTACGGTTATTTTTCCATTCACTATAATCTGCAACATCCGCTATCATCGCCCACAATAATGGAATCGTTAGCCCATAAAAAAATCCGTGTAAGATTTGTGAAAGAAAAATGATTCCTACTGCTTTTGGCGGATAAAAAATAAACGCAATTATGAATAGAGTTGAAATGAAAAGGCATATTCCAAACACATCTCTTTTGCCATATTTATCTGCAAATCTCTTTGACAGCATGATTCCGAAAATCATAAAAATAATACCTCCGGCATTGAACAATCCAAAGCCTGCAGAAACAGGGTCTTCGCCAAAAAAGTTCATACCAATGTTAGAAAGAAAATGCGTGATAGGATTTATAAAATTGGTTAAGCTTTCTTTGTCCACATAGTTTTTAAAATAGTAAACATAACCGCCGCCTTTCATTGCCAAGGTGATAAACACAAAGGTTGTAAGTACCAGCATAATAATCCACGGCTTGTTTTTAGACAAATCAGACAAGTCTTCCTTTAAGCTTGACTTTTGTTCGGGCTTCGGAACGATGCGCTCTCTTGTTGTAAAAAATGTAATCAGCAACATAATGGTTCCGATTATCGCTAACCATGTCATTACTTTTTCTATACCTATTGATTTATCGCCACCACCGGCCGTTTCAATAATAGAAAGCATGAACACCTGCACAAAGAATTGAGCAAACATTACTGCAACAAAACGATAGGAAGACAAACTATTTCGTTCTTTCATATCGCCTGTAATCACACCACTTAATGCGGAATAAGGCAAATTGTTTGCAGCATATAACAACAACAGTAATGTATAAGTAACGACAGCATAAATTAATTTTCCTTTGTAAGAAAAATGTGGCGTGCTGAATGCCAATAACGCAATCACACCAAGCGGAACGGCAGTCCATAATATCCATGGCCTGAATTTCCCCCACCTGGAGCGGGTTCTGTCTGCCAGTGCACCGATAAGTGGATTGAAACCAAAGGCTGCTACGAGTCCTACTGTGAGTATGATAACAGAAGCGTCTCCTGGCTTGAGTCCATAAATATCAGTATAGAAATAGGCGAGGTATGTCACCAAAGTTTGAAACACTAAGTTGGCAGCCAGGTCTCCGAGGCTGTAACCAACTTTTTCTAATACAGACAGTTTTTGGGATAAGTTATTCATGTTTTCAATTTTAGTCATAAAAGCCATTAAAGTTTTATTGTAATTGGTTCTTTCCTTTTATGCCTTATATGTCTTGTATGATTTACTGTTTTTTTTGGAACCATATAAGGCATTTAAGGCATATTAGTTTTACTGTGTGATGAAAAATATTTATTTAATTAGTTGACTTTGATCTCATATTGCTCCAGTCTTTCATTGTCTTAGCTTTTTTCCTTTATGTCTTATATGCCTTGTACGTTTAATTATTCTGTTTTTTTTGGAACCATATAAGACATTTGAGGCATATATGTTTTACTGTGTGATGAAACGAAATATTTATTTTTTGGTATTTATTTTTTTAAACATAAAAGACATTTAAGTTCATTCTGGTAGCAAAGCAAAAAGTTCATTTACCATTTGCTTTGAACCTTCCTTTACAATGTTTATTGAATTAAAATTCAACAGTATTCCTTTTGATTTCCCAAATAGTTTCATATACGTTAATAACTGTGCCTCATGTACGGGAAGTAATCCGTCCATTGCTTTATGCTCAACTACAATTTCTTCTTCTATTAAAAAATCTAAACGGTAATCAGCATCAATCTGGAGGCCCTTATAATTAATTGGGACTAACAATTGACTTATGTAATTAATAGATTTTAAAAAAAATTCTTGCTTCATACATGCATGATAAGCACTCTCCAATAATCCTGGACCAAGGTGTTTATGAACTTCTATTGCACAACCAACAATTTTATAACTCAGGTCATTTAAGTAAGATTTCGTTATCATAAGTTTCCTGTTTTAAATGGTCTTTGATTTTTCCTTTTATGTCTTATATGGCTTGTATGGTTAATTAAATCTTCTTTTCGAACCATACAAGGCATTTAAGACACTTAAGTTTTACTACATGATGAAAAATATTTATTTAATTATTTGATTTTGTTTTCATATTGCTATGATGTTTCATTGTCTTAATTTTTTCCTTTTATGTCTTGTATGCCTTTTATGGTTAATTATTGTTTTTTGCTGTTGCTATTACACTGAAAAATGAGGGTTTCGGTTTAAAGTTACGGTCAAATAATAATGGATAGTTGGTGCGTCCGCGAATAGGAAATCCATTCAGCCATGATTCCCCATCATTCACACCCCAGAAAGTAACGCGGCTGATATCTTTTTTATATTTCATAAAAAGTGTAAACAAATCGGCGTATGATTTTGCCAATAATTGCTGAGCAGAATCCGGTAAACCATTTGTATAAGGATTCATTTTCGCAGTTCCCTGGGTGGTAGCACTTACATCCGCAGTTGTCTTATCCCAGGGATTAGGCAACACACTTAAATCAAGTTCAGTGAACATGACTTTAATTCCTAAAGCAGCATATTCTTTGATGCTTTCTTCAATGTCCTTCATTGGAACATCACCGGATTTCCAGTGGCCTTGTATTCCTACGCCATCAATGCGCACGCCTGCAGCTTGTATCTTTTTTATCAGGGCAATTGCGCCGGCTCTTTTCTTTGGCTGTTCAATATTGTAATCGTTGTAATATAATTGTGAGTGAGGCGATGCTTTTTGTGCCAAACGAAATGCTTCCACTATATAATCATCTCCGAGTTTATCCAGAAAAATATCTTTGCGTAAAGTGCCATCTTCATTTAATGCTTCGTTTACTACATCCCAGGAATATACTTTTCCATCATAGCGGCCAGCCACTTTTGCTATGTGATTTTCCATATATTGCTTTACAGAATCTGCACTTTGCATATGATGCATAAACGCGGGCAATTGGCTATGCCAGATAAGATTGTGCGCATTAATTTTGATATGATTCGTTTTTGCAAATGCCACCAGCTTATCAGCAAGGTCAAAATTATAAGTGTCCCAACCGGGATGAATTTCTTCGGCTTTCATACAATTTTCCGGCGTGACCGCATTGAATTGTTGTTTGATTATTCTATCTCCGGCAGTATCTTTTCCTTCTATCTGCCAGGCATTCATAGCAGTGCCAATAAGGAAATCTTTTTTGAAAGCATCTTTTAAAGAAGGAGTTTGTGCAACTGAACTACCTGCACTAAACAGGCCCGCAACGAAAAGAATTGTTGAAAGTTTTTTTATCATGATTTATTTATTTTTAGATTGAATTTTTGTTTCAGGAGGACCAAGATAACTGGGTTTTAATCCGCCAAAATCAAGAACCAATTTTTGTAAAACAACCGCAGGACTTATCATCCAATATCTAATAATATGATTACCTGGTTTTAAAATGGTATGCTGCGTTGTTTTAATGATTATATTATTGGCAACCCATTGCCCCCAAATTCTTTCATTTTTATCCTCTTTATTGATAGAAACGATTTGTGGCTTTTCATTATCAATAGAGATGGCATACTGTAAACTAAGGCTGTCGTTTTCAAAATTTAATGTCGGTGAAAAATAAGCATCCAGTTTTGCAGTTCCTGTATCATAAACATAAATATCATATTGCAGGTAAGGGTTATCGTTAGTAAATATTTTTTTATTGGCAGTAACCGGAAATGTAGTTATGCCATCTCCATCTTTTCCGATGCCCGGAATCGCTTTCCATCTTATTTGTTTGTTTACTGCTTTGGAATAATTGGCTGCTTCGATAGAAACGTAACCATTCTTTTCATAAAAAATATTGCCTTTTACATTTTTCGGAATAAGGTTTTCAGATGTTTTTTCTTTTACATCAATTTTTGCACTTTCATCTTTTTGCGAATTATCCGAAACGTATTTCACTTCCGGCATTTTATTTACAGGTGGTTGTTGCCAATAGGTATAACCAATGTGCGTTTGGTCCATCATATGATTCCATTTGCCATTGGCTAACTCGTGGTTATATTGATAAGAAAGCAATGAATCCCTTTTGTAATATTTTTTTGCCTCGTCGGCATATTTGTTAGCGGCCATATTATTTTCAGAAGCAAGCTTTCTATTCTTTGCAACCGCTACATACAATTCGTTCAAATTCACAAAAGCTTTTACAGGAAAAAGCACCAATTCAAAATAAGCATCTTTATATTCTGTGGGCAATTCAGCATTTATTTTTTCTGCTTCCGCAACAAGTTGCTGATATTGATTGATAACCCTGTCCGCTTCATCATAATTAAGCAGGCTGTATGTTTCAGGCGATAAAAGCTCCGGTTTCCTCCGCGAAATATATTGCGAATATTTTTGAAGAATGTCTCCAATCTGTTTTGCATAGGTCTGTCCAAATTGTTGAGACGCCCATTCGATATAATAATTTCCAATGTTATTAACAGTTATTTTTTTTGCATTCCATGCATAATCAAGGAAAAATGAAATCGGCAATTCCATCGGTTTTAAATCGCCCACATTGACTACCCAGATTTTTTCTACACCATACGAATAAGCAAGGTGCATTTGTTCCCATACTCTCGCGACATTATTCGTGTTAATCCACTTATAATTCCTTGGTCCGCCTACATAATCAAAGTGATAATAAATTCCATAACCGCCGGTTCTGGGTTTGTCGGAAAGTTTCGGAAGCCGTCTTAGATTCCCCCAATTATCATCGCTAAATAGTAAAGTAACGTCATCGGGTACTCGCATTCCTTTATCATAATAATCCTGTACTTCTTTATACAAAGCCCAATCCTGTGGCGTTTGGGACGCAGGTTTGCCGGTAACTTCTGCAATTATTTTTCTCTGGTCAGCAACAATTTTTTCCAGCAAAGCGATATTGCTTCCTTCCGTCATCGGCATATCGCCATTGCCGCGCATACCAATGGTGACAATCGTTTCGCGATGGTCCATATTTTCAATTCCCTGTTTCCAGAAAGCGCGAAGCACACTGTCATTTGTTTGATAATTCCATGCACCTTTATGCTCATGCCTCCATTCTTCTGTTGCCTGGTTCATCGGCTCCTGGTGAGAAGTGCCCATTACAATTCCATAGTTATTTGCCATTACAGGATTCAATGTGTCGTCATTATTAAACGCATTTCCCCACATGGCCGGCCACAGGTAATTCCCCTTCAGGCGAAGTAATAATTCAAATACCTTTTCATAAAAAAGATGATTGAAGTTTCCAAAGTTTTCGTGTACCCAACCCGACAATGCCGGCGCTTCATCATTCAAAAAAATGCCGCGGTATTTTACTGAAGGTGGGCCAAACCGGTACGTTCCATTTTTTATAAACACTTCTTTCTTTTTCTTTACCGGAACATCTGCCCAATAATACCAGGGAGATACACCCATCTCTCTTGAAATTTCAAGAACGCCATATGCTGTTCCTCTTTTGTCACTTCCTGCAATTACCAATGCACGCGCTATTCCTTTGAAAGGATTGTTGATTATTTGTATTTGATAAGATTCCCATTTATTTTTTATGGAATCAACATTTATTTTTTTTGATTGAATTAATTGCTGAATCAGTTTGGAGCCATTTATGGAACCAATAATAATTATACTGTTTGCTTTACCAGGAAGTTCGTTGCTGTTTTCGGGCTTTTCCCCGGTAACCATTTCTACATCATTTTGAAAAAGAGAAGCTGCTTTTTGAATCAGCCAGTCATCATTCCTATCGGTATACATTGTGCTTGCCGTTTTGGAAACAATTGGAAAATCTCCCTTTTCATTTTTATCAGAAATTAAATTTTGGGCAAATAAGTTTTTAGTAAGAAAAATTATAGTGAATAAAAAAATGGCCTTTTTCATAACTGGTAATTTTATTAATCTCGTAAACAAAAACGGAAACAATAAGACAGAAATCTTAATTAAAAGTTCCCGCCAAAAGGTCGGGCAGGCGTTTACTGTTCTAAAATCCTATCGAATTGCCACCATCTACCGGCAGTACCACTCCTGTGATGTAAGCCGATTTTGAACTTGCCAAAAACAATGCTGCGTCTCCGATATCTGAAGGTAAACCCAATTCTCCCATCGGTGTTCTTGACAACACTTTGTTTTTTCTTTCTTTATCATTATTCAATGCTTTGGCCGACATGTCTGTTGCGATAAAACCAGGTGCGATGCAGTTTACACGAATTCCTTTCGGAGAAAGTTCTACAGCCATTGCTCTTGTCATCGCTTCTATGGCACCTTTGGAAGCGCTATATGCAATCACCTTTGGAATTCCATATTGCGATGCCATAGAACTGATGTTTACGATGCTCCCTTTTTTATTTTTAATCATTGATTTTACCACTTCCCGTGAGATAGTAAAAATGGATTCCACATTTGTAAGCATTATTTTTTGAAAATCTTCATCCGTTACTTCAGTAAAATCTTTTTTTAAATTAATGCCTGCGTTATTTACAAGTATATCAATCCTTACATATTTTTTTTCTAATTTTTTTACTAATGCAGGAATTTCTGAAAGATGATTCAGGTTGAATGAAACGGTCTCGCAAAGCGCCCCCAGCTTTCCTTTTGCTGCATTCAGTTTTTCCTCGTTGCGCCCGATAATGATTGTTGTGATATTGTTTTTTACAAATTTTTCGGCAATTGCAAATCCAATTCCCGACGCACCACCGGTGACAATGGCAATTTTTTTGGCATCATTTTTTTCCATTACTTTTTTCTTTTTTATTTCCAATTTCTTTATGGATGGAAGAGGTTGACTTCATTTTCTTTTTTTGCGAAGATTCCCTAATAATAAATTCGGATCTCAAAATAATTGTGTTGGTGCTTTCAATGGTAGAAGTTCCGTTCAAATGATTAATAAGATTGTTTGCTGTCACTTCGCCCATTTCATATCCCGGATAATTAATTGTGGTAAGATTAGGTTCTATGACTTCAGAAACAGGATCATTATTAAAACCTACAAACGCAATATCTTCAGGGATTTTAATAGAGGCCTTTTTTAAGGCCAACATACAGCCAACAGCGCAATTATCATTTGCTACAAAAACACCATCCGGTAATGGTTTCATTTTAAGTATTTTTTCAGCTGCCTCGGCACCGTCTGAAAAACCCAGGTGCCCGATTATCACATTGTTTTTATTGAAAGCGATCTTATGTTCTTTCAACGCTTGCCTATATCCCCTTAAGCGGTCTGTATATACATTTTGCTTTGAAGGCGCGGTAATATGTATAATTCGTTTACAGCCTTGTTCTATAAGGTGATTTGTACCAATATAGGCTGCTTTAACGTTATCAATCAAAATGCTGATGGTTTTAGTGTGGGGCATAGTACGGTCAAAGAAGAAAAGTGGTATTTCTTTTTTGAAAAAAGGTTCGAAATGATCGAGATTTTTTGTATCAAATGCGAGAGAAACCAGCAGTCCGTCCACCCGGCCGTTAAACATAGTTTTAGCGCCTTCCACTTCCTTCGCGTATTGTTCAGAAGATTGACATATGATTAAATTATAACCGTATTTGTTAGCGACATTTTCTATACCGGAAATTACTGAGGCCTGAAAATTGCTGGTTAAATTTCCTACTATGACTCCAATAGTATTTGTTTTTTGGCTCCGAAGATTTTTGGCAAAATAGTTAGAACGATAACTCATTTCTTCCGCAACCTGCAAAACCTTTTTCCTCGTTTTCCTACTGACAACAGGGTCGCCTTTTAATGCACGGCTCACCGTAGCAATCGAAATATTCAATTTGCTGGCAATGTCATAAATCGTTATCTCCTTTTCTTTGATCATATTTTTTTAAAACCTGAATTAAAATTTAGTTAACTGCTACTTTTTATTCTTTTTCTGAATTGATTCAGATTTTAATGAAGATTTCCTGATGATAAGATTCGAACGGATAATAATTGTATTTGTATTTTGCAAATTGCCAATGCCTTTTAAGTGATTGATGAGATTTCTGGCAGCCACTTCTCCAACATCTATACCCGGGTAATTGATGGTCGATAATGCAGGTTCTACTAAAGTGCATATGGCATCATTATTAAATCCTACTATCGCAATATCCTGTGGAATCCGGATGTTATTTTCTTTTAAGGTACGCATAACAACAGCTGCTACGAAATCATTCGTAATAAATGCACCATCTGGCAATGGATCCATCTTTAAGATTTGCATTGCCGATTCAATTGCAGCACTTTCAGAAAGATCATGAATGATAAGTAAATTTTCATCGTAAGGAATCCCATTGTCAGCCAGGGCGTCTTTATATCCTTGAAATCGTTTGGAATAAACATTTCGTTTAAGGCTAGACGTTATATGAACAATTCTTTTGCACCCTTGTTGTATTAAATGTTGTGTAGCCTCGTAGCCGCATTTGTCATTATCTATCACCACTACCGTATTATTACCGTCCTGTTCCACTCGGTCAAAAAATATTACAGGAATATTTTTTTCTTTAAATGGTTTATAGTGATCCAGGTTTTTTGTGTCGAAGGAAAGAGAAGCAATTAACCCATCCACTCTTTTGTGAAAAAGGTTTCTTGCATTGGCTTTTTCTTTTTCAAAACTTTCAGAAGAGTGTGCAATAATAAGGTCATAGCCAGCTTCAGCTGTTACCTTTTCGACACCTGATAGAACAGAAGTAATGAAATTACTGTTAAGTTCATGTACAATAAATCCAATGGTATTGGTTTGGTTCTGGCGAAGATTGCTCGCAAAATGGTTGGTTCTATATCCCATCTTTTCTGCTAAATCAAAAACCCTTTTTTTTGTTTGTTTACTGACAACGGGATCATTTTTTAAAGCCCGGCTTACAGTAGCTATAGAAATATTTAGTGCAGAAGCAATATCATAAATGGTAGCTTCCTTCTCTTTTGACATTTACAATCGTTTACATATGAAAGAATAGTGTAAAACTAATTAAAAATAACATTTTAAAATTTTTTTTTAGAAAAAAAATGTAAACGGTTACATTTTAATAAAAAAATCATACTTTAGCAGCATAATTGTAAAAAGTACAATTAATAAATATGAGAAAGAATTGCTTGGATGATGATGGAAACTCACTGTTAACAGTAGTTTCAACAAAAAGATTTCCCTCGTTTTGGATTATGGGTTTACAATTTTTGGCTGGCCAGAAGTTGAAAAAAAATAAAAAAATTAAGTTTTTGGATTAAAAAGGCGACGAAATCAAAAAATTATTTTTAAAAATTTTGGGATTAAAAAAATATCGGTTTTTCAAAAGATATACTTTATTAAAAAAATAAATTTACTAATCAACGATTTATCAATTTCTATACTTTAAAATTTAAAACTGCAATCATGAAAGGTTTATTCAGACTACCTACCTTTTTTCCTGAATTCAGGAAGTACAAGAAGGCGCTTTCTTTAATTATTTTACCATTCACTTTATTTGCTTTTAACGCGTATTCTCAAAATTCCATATCGATAAAAGGAAGAATAGTTAATGAGCAAGGGCAGCCCATAATTGGTGCATCAATTACTGTCAAAGGTTTGACGACAGGAGCAAGTACAAATTACAAAGGGGATTTTGAGATTAGTGCCCCGCCGAGTAGTACATTAGATATTACTTCTTTAGGTTATCTATCTAAGGAAGTTCTTGTAAACAGTGAATCATTTTTAAACATTACGATGCAGCAATCTGTAACCGGGCTTAATGAAGTAGTAGTAATCGGTTATGGTTCCCAAAGAAAGGAATCCATAACAGGTTCAGTTTCCTCAATAAGTGGTGCAAAGCTGAATGAGGTACCAGCATCTAATATTTCGGACGCGTTACAAGGACGTCTGCCAGGAGTGCAGATATCGCAAACATCAACGCAACCGGGATCCACCATGCAAATCCTCATACGCGGGCAGCGTTCAATATCGGCCAGCAATGCCCCGCTGATAGTGCTCGATGGTATCCCATTTTCCGGCTCTTTTAGCGACATCGATCCTCAAAACGTCAAGAGTATTAGTGTTCTGAAGGATGCCTCAGCAACCGCCATTTACGGTTCACGTGGTGCCAATGGTGTTATATTGATAACTACTAACCAAGGAGCAATTGGGCAAAAACCCCAAATAAGTTATAATAGCTACGTTG
>JGI20206J14855_1000063_pt1 | contig 37962 bp, 37 predicted proteins | sample NGESurdeep092012_6_FD_14855 | JGI IMG/M metagenome (IMG submission 14855) | reverse complement strand
TTTTCTGCTATCAATTTTAAATTTGCAGGAACGGGAATTTTTTTCGGGTCAAAAGATTTTATTTTATCAAAATATTTTGGCTCTCTATATTCCCTATCGTACACCGGCGCTCCACCACCGAGCACTAAACTTTCCGCAGGCAATTCTGCTTCCAACACATCGTTCATATAAAAACGGAGCATTTCTCCATTGGTAACTTCACCAATTTGCGAACAGGGTAAATCCCATTTTTCAAAAATATCAATCACTTCTTTCTCCCTCCCTTTATGCACAGTTAAAAGCATTCTTTCCTGGCTTTCGCTCAATAGCAATTCCCATGCCTTCATTCCCTTTTGCCGTGTTGGCACTTTTTCTAAATGAATATTCATTCCCACTCCGCCTTTCGCACTGGTTTCAGCGGTTGAACAAATAATTCCGGCTGCACCCATATCCTGCATTCCCACTACAGCACCGGTTGCAATCACTTCGAGACAAGCTTCCAATAATTTTTTTTCCTGGAAAGGATCACCTACCTGCACAGCCGGTAAATCTTCAGCGCTATTTTCTGTAATATCAGCAGAAGCAAAAGCTGCGCCGCCCATTCCGTCTTTCCCTGTAGCGCTTCCGGCAATGAACACAGGATTCCCTTCGCCAACTGCCGTAGCACTAACGGTGTGGCCTAAACGAACTAGGCCTGCGCTCATCGCATTTACCAAAGGATTGGTATGGTAGCAATCTTCAAAATAAATTTCGCCGCCTACCGTAGGCACTCCAAAACAATTTCCATAATGGCCGATACCACTTACTACACCACTCAACAAATGCTGTGTTTTTTCATTTTCAATATTTCCGAAACGTAATGAATTTAAAGTAGCGATAGGCCTTGCTCCCATTGTGAAAATATCCCTGTGAATTCCGCCAACACCTGTAGCTGCTCCCTGGAAGGGTTCGATGGCAGACGGATGATTATGGCTTTCTATTTTAAAAACTACGCCAAGGCCATCACCGATATCCATAAGGCCGGCATTTTCTTCTCCTGCTTTTACCAGTAGTTTTGAGCCTTCTTTTGGTAAGGTTTTCAGCCATTTAATAGAATTTTTATAACTACAATGCTCACTCCACATTACAGAGTAAGCGCTTAATTCTGTAAAATTGGGAATACGGCCTAGAATGGCAGCGATCTTTTCAAATTCATCTTTCTTCAGTCCAAACTTTTCCGCCGTTTCAAATGTTATTTCCATAATTGTATTAAAAAAGCAAACTTACAATCTCTTATACTTTTATCAGAATATCAGATGTAAATATTTTAACTAACTTCCCACATTCAAAAATATCTTTGTTTGATTTACCTATTATTTATTTTTTATTGTTTTCTTTTTTGTTGGCTGATCTGCCGCATTTCTTTTTTTACCCAATCGGGATTATCCACAAAAATTCTGCTCAGTTTATTTGTTTTAAGAATTATTTCCCTGGTTATATCTTCTTATATGAATCTCTATTATTTCCCGATATCAGATTCTGTTATTTTTCATAAAATGGGTATTGCGGAATACCATCTTCTATTTCAAAATCCGAAGGAATATATTGCAAACATCTTTTATAATAATTATCCCGATGGGTATTCAAGGCTTTTGGACGACTCTCATTCTTACTGGAATAATTTGCGCACCAATTTACTTGTCAAGATGCTCTCTATCTTCGATCTTTTTAGTTTTAAAATTTTTTTTATAAATACACTTTTTTATAATTTCCTGGTGTTTTTTGGATGTGTTGCTCTTTACAAAATTTTTATAAGAATCTTTCCTGGCTGTTTTTATCAACTTATTATTTGTATTTTCCTTTTGCCATCTGTTCTCTTTTTTTCATCGATGATTCACCGTGACGGACTTATTTTATTATCTGTTTCAATGATCATATACCATGTGTTTTTTATAATAAATAATCACCAGCTATCATGGAAAAGAATAAGCATTATTATCTTTTTTCTTTGTTTGATCTTTTTATTAAGAAATTTTGTTTTTTTTACATTGGTACCCGCTCTTGCTGCCTGGTTAATCGCTCAAAAATATCCGAGATACGTCTTTATATCTTTCCTGTCTGTTTACACATTTGTTGCTATTTTATTTTTCACATCAGGCTACATTTCACCCCGGGCCGATCTTCCCCAATATGTTGTATCTCGGCAAACCAGCTTTACAGAAATTGGAAAGGGAGGAACTTCCACCATACCAATCAACCCGCTTTCTCCAACTTTCAAAAGTTTTATAACCAATGCGCCACAGTCATTTGATCATGCCTTACTAAGACCTTATCTTACTAAAATCTTAAATTTTGAATACCTTCCTTTTACACTCGAAATTTTTATTATTGAAATTCTATTTATTGTTTTTCTTTTTTGCAGGAAGAAAAATATTATTGTAGATCCCCTCATTTATTTTGGGCTTTTTTTCAGTCTTACTATGTTTTTAATTACCGGCTATACAGTTCCCATCATCGGGGCTATCGTACGCTACCGAAGTATTTATCTTATTTTTCTATTAATTCCTATCATGTGTTATACCGATTGGTCACGAATCAAAAAATTAATTACATCAAAGAAAAATTAAAACCTCCTTTTATAAAATGTGTTTTTTAGGTGAATACTAACTTCATTCTAATCAAAATCCCTTGTATTTCTTCTTTTACTGCAAATGCAAATAAAAGTAAGGAGAATATATATTATTAAAAATAAGATCTAATAAATTTTATCACAAATTGTGAATATTTGCCTGAAGAGCAAAAAATAATTTACTTTATTTGGAAAATATGTTGTTTTTTTGCGCCTAAAAATAAAAAAATGCAATCATTACGACTAAATGCTCTTCATGAGCTTTTCTCACATTCCAGGTTTCATGACGTGCCTCCTTCAAAAAAAATCACCAGTTTTTTTGGAGAAAATGTATTTGATTTAAAAAAAGCACGAGAATTTTTAAGCGATGAAGCCTATAAGAGTCTCGTTTCTTCAATAAAAAACCAGACGAAAATTGACCGCAAAATGGGCGATCAAATAGCTTCTGCATTAAAAAGCTGGGCTGAGTCAAGAAATGTAACCCATTATACGCATTGGTTTCAACCTTTGACAGGAGCCACAGCTGAAAAACACGATTCATTTTTCACACTGAAAAGCGATGGCAGTGCTATCGAAGAATTTGACGGTGCCGCTTTGATACAACAGGAACCGGATGCATCTTCATTCCCAAGCGGCGGTATCAGGGCCACTTTTGAAGCTCGCGGCTACACAGCCTGGGATCCTTCTTCTCCGCCATTCATCATTGAAATGGGGAACGGAAAAACTCTTTGTATTCCCACCATATTTGTATCCTATACCGGAGAATCTTTAGATGCCAAAACGCCTTTATTAAAATCTTCCCTGGCCCTTGAAAAGGCAGCAGTGGATGTGTGCCAGTATTTTGACAAAAATATTACCGGCGTAAAAGCGACTCTTGGTTGGGAGCAGGAATATTTTGTAGTGGATGCAGGAGTTGCAAGCAGTCGCCCCGATTTGATCATGACAGGCCGTACTGTATTCGGACATGCACCTGCAAAAGGACAACAGTTAGAAGACCATTATTTTGGAGCTATACCAGAGAGAGTATATTCTTTTATGCGTGATTTTGAAAATGAATGTTATCGTTTAGGCATTCCTTTAAAGACCAGGCATAATGAGGTAGCTCCTTCTCAGTTTGAATGTGCACCTATATTTGAAGAAGTAAACCTGGCTGTGGATCATAATATCCTGATGATGGATGTAATGACCCGAGTTGCAAAAAGGCATAGCCTTATGGTATTGCTGCATGAAAAACCATTTGCTAAAATAAATGGTAGCGGCAAGCATAATAACTGGAGCATGGCCACCAATACTGGCATCAATTTACTCGGTCCTGGAAAAACACCGAAAACCAATTTAATGTTCCTTGCTTTTTTTGTTAACACCATTAAGGCCGTGCATGACCATGCAGATATATTAAGAGCCTCAATTGCCAGCGCAGGCAATGATCACAGGCTTGGTGCCAACGAAGCTCCCCCGGCAATTATTTCTATTTTTATTGGAAAATATTTAACTGATGTATTGAATGAAGTAGAAAAACGAGTGGGTGTTAAATTTGACGAACAGGATGAAGCGATGCTAAAACTTGACATACATAAAAGTATTCCTGAGTTAATGTTGGACAATACGGACAGAAACCGCACCTCTCCTTTTGCATTCACCGGAAATAAATTTGAATTCAGAGCAGTGGGTTCATCTGAAAATTGCGCGGGTCCAATGACTGTTTTGAATACTATTATGAGCGAAACGCTGACTCAATTCAAAACAGATGTAGATTCCTTAATTGATAAGGGAGAAAAAAAGGAAATCGCCCTGATGCAAATTATTCAGAAATACATTGTTGAAAGTAAAAAAATATTGTTTGAGGGAGACGGCTACAGTGATGCCTGGGAAAAAGAGGCCGAAAAAAGAGGATTACAAAATATAAAGACCACTCCACTCGCGCTGGATGCTTTTGTAACTAAAAGTTCTGAGAGTATTTTTGAACGTCACAATGTATATTCTAAAAAAGAATTAGAAGCAAGACATGAAATTTTATTGGAAAATTATACCAAAAAACTTCAGATCGAAGCCAGGATCATTGGCGATATGTCGAGCACTTATATACTGCCTGCTGCTATCAAATATCAGAATGTATTGATAAAAAATATCAGAGGTCTTAAAGAAATTGGATTTGACGAAAGCAATTATGCTGCCCAAAAGCTGATAGCTCAGAAGATCTCTGAACACATCAATGTAATTAACAACAGCGTAAAATCAATGATTGATGCAAGAAAAGTAGCTAATGAAATAAGTGATTCAAGAAAAAAAGCAATTTATTATTGTGATAACGTAAAAAAGTATTTTGATGAAATACGGTATCACGCCGATAAATTGGAACTGTTAGTGGATGATGAATATTGGGAATTACCCAAATACCGGGAATTACTTTTCCTTCGTTAATAAAAACTTTGAGAGGGCGGCAATATTGCCGCCCTCTTTTTTGAATAGTATTTACAATCATGACACATCCAGGAAAGGATTTTATTTTTTTTAACAGAAAGGAATTTAAACTTAATCATCAATATGCGATCTATTGCAGAAATAAAGAACAGAATCATGAAAAAATTATTTCTATTTGCATTGACAGGTTTCATTTTTACAATATCCTCAAACGCACAGGTTGCAAGAAATACCAATCCTTCTCAAAATGTGCAATCAGACACTTTAAATCATCATCATAGAGGAGACATGATGGCTCAATTGAACTTAACTCCCGATCAAAAATCTCAATTAAAATCACTTCGTGAAAGTAATAAACAGCAAAGGGAAGAAATAAATAATGATGCAACCCTTACCCAGGATCAGAAAAGAACTCAGATGAGAGGTATGCATAAATCACAGTCAGATAAAATCAATTCTATCTTAACTCCCGATCAACAAGCCAAAAGGAATGCTTACATACAAAAAATGAAAGCCAACAGGAAAATGAATGGCAGAAAAAATTGGAAAAGTAATAAACCTGCAGATATTACTCCTGCATCCTAAAATGATTATTAAATATAAATGAATTCCCTTGAAGACTTAATGCCGGCAATCATAAAGATTGCCGGCATTTTCATTATTTGAAAACTTTTCAAACAGCTAATATTATTCGCGACGCTGTTGATAAAGATTCCATCACTACCATATTATCCGATTGCTACGCAGAAGCTGATGATGAAGTACATCTTATATTAACAACAAAGATATTCCCACGCCAGGCAGATGTATATCCTGTGGAAGAATGCAGTAAAATTTAAAATGTATTAGAAGGACAGCAGACAAACAAATAATGAAGAATTCCTTTTTTATGCTGATACGTTCAGACATTCAACGACTTTCTAAAAAATCATTGGCCGCTAAAAATACTATATGCAATAATTCCTAAAACAATAAGGGATATGATAACGTATAAATAATCTTTTTCAAAAAGAAATCCGATCACTGAAAATATTACCCTGGATATAGGTGTTGCAATCAATAATAAAATCCCAAACTGAATAACGGATAAACTATCAAAATGAATCACTCCATTGATAATCTGTTTCACCGAACGAAGATGCGAAGGTTCCCCGTTAAAAGTGGTGTAATGAGGTTTTGAAAAACCCATTTGTGATAAATAATATACACCTCCAATTAAAATCAGGGTGGCTGAAATAATAACACCGGTGATAAGTAAAGTTCCCATCACAGATTCTATATCGTTGTCAGATATTTTATTTTTTGATTTCATATTTTTCCTGCTAGTCCATTATAGATCATTTGTATTGCCAAAAAAGTAATTACGATTGCAAACAATATCCTTAGCCATTTGGTATCTGCTTTTACAAGAATCTTTGACCCGGTAAACGCTCCTCCAATTACCCCTAAGACAACAGGCATCGCAAGTCCCGGATTAATATATCCTCTTTCTAAATAAATACCGGCACTGGCTGCCGCTGTAACACCGATCATGAAATTACTGGTAGTAGTAGAAACTTTAAAAGGTAGTTTCATAAAATGATCCATAGCAATAACCTTTAGCGCTCCCGAACCAATTCCTAACAGACCTGAAATAATACCGGCAACTATCATCATAAAAAAACCCGCCGGTACATGTTGCACATTATAATTGACTAATCCTTCTGCTGTTGGATAAGAACTATTCATTTTTAATGTTTTTGCAATTTTTCCTCCATCTGTTTGAATATGTATTTCATTTTTTTTCTTCAGAGAAATAGCTGCTGAAAAAATCAAAACAAAACCGAAGATCACCGCAATGATATGTGTAGGTGCATAAATAGCTATCATTGCGCCCGCTACCGCACCTGAAGTTGTAGCAATTTCCAAAAACATTCCTATCCTGATATTTGAAATACCTTCTTTTACGTAAGCAGCTGCAGCACCTGAGGAAGTAGCTATAACCGAAACAAGTGAAGCACCGATAGCATAATGTATATCCACCCCAAACAATAGGGTAAGCATAGGAATAATAACCACGCCACCGCCCAACCCCGTTAATGAACCTAAAAGCCCTGCAAAAAAAGAACCTGCTAAAATAATAAGTGAAAAAATAAGTTCAGTCATGAGGTTTTAATGAAAAGTAGTATAGTATTTATATTAAAATATTTACAGGCATTAGAATTAATTATTCCATTTAAGGATGCGAAATTAATCGAAAAAAAATAGTTTAGTTTTTTTGAATAAACGTTTACAGTAAACGAACAAATAATGAAGAATCTAATTCCCAAACTCTATCAAAAAAGATTACCTGAATTTATCGTGCAGATACGAATGAATAGAAAAGCTACCAGGCTAACACTAAAATAATTTGCCCAGGGGTAAAAAAATATTTGGCAAAACTAAAAGAATTAGTATTTTTGTTCTAAATAAATTAGTCAACAATGTCTATAGCAGGTCAAAATTTAAAATACCTACGCAAGCTCAGGGGCTGGACACAGGAAGAGTTTGCCTCCAAATTAGGAATCAAACGTTCTCTTATCGGAGCTTACGAAGAAGAAAGAGCGGACCCTAAATTGGAAGTCCTTGAATCATTAAGCGAAATTTTTAAAGTCACTCTTGATGAACTTTTATTACACGACCTAAGTGAAGAAAAAGGCGTTAACTATCTTGCTAAAAGAAGGCAAATGAAAATGATGAGCGCCGACAGGAATTTGATTCACTTTGTTCCGGTAAAAGCTGCCGCGGGTTATCTTGCCGGCTATGCAGACAGTGAATTTATTGACGAGCTGAATACTTTTACATTACCTATGCTTTCGGGGGGAAGTTACCGCGCTTTTGAAATTATAGGTGACAGTATGATGCCTACTCCCAGTGGGAGTGTAATTGTAGGCGAAAAAATTGAAAATATTGATAATGTAAAAAATAATGCCGCTTATATAGTAGTAAGTAAAAGCGAAGGCATTGTTTATAAGCGAGTGATAAAAAATAATAAAAATAAAAACAAATTAACCCTTGTAAGCGACAATCCGGCATTTCAGCCGTACCAGGTTCTGGCGGCTGATGTGTTGGAAATGTGGCAGGCGCAGGCAGTCATAAATAAAGTTACACAGCAACAAAGATGGGATGTAGACTCATTGGTAAACCTGGTCAGTAATCTACAGGAACAGGTGAGCACTTTGAAAAAGAAAATGAATTAAAAAATGGTTAAGTTTGTATTTACTCATTCAATTTTGCTTCGTTACTACAATTGGAATGAAGCTGTGCAGATACATTTATTAATAATTAAAAAACACAGTTATGATTAAATTACAGGTTATCGGCAATCTTGGTGGAGATTGCATTCAAAGAGAAGTTAATGGCAAAACAGTAATTAATTTTAATGTAGCCCATTCTGAAAAATTTAAAGATTCTGCGGGTAATTTAAAAGAAAAAACTACCTGGGTAAAGTGCTCCTACTGGACAGACAGAAATGCAGTAGCACAATACTTGAAAAAAGGCAAAACCGTTTATGTTGAAGGTTCACCTGAAGCAGAATCATATACTACTAAAGAAGGACAACCAGCTGCAAACTTAAAGCTGACTGTATTTAATTTACAATTAGTAGGAGGCGTAAATGAAAGCGGACAGTCTGATGCCCACAGCTCATCTACCGGATCGTCTTCCAACTCATCATCTAAGGTAGGTTCAATGGTGACTTCAAACGAAGACGAACCAGCAGATGATTTGCCTTTTTAAGATATTTGCGTTGTTAATGTTAAGCGGCTTTTTTTGGGCCGCTTTTTTTATTGAGAAATGAGCTATAAACAATCGGCAATATGTACACCAACAAACAAACAAAGAAATAATCAGAAATCTTAATCATTTATCAACCGGAATAACTATTAAACTAATTAACCAATAAACTATCCTATTCCATTTCCTGCGCCCATTTATCTCTTTCATCGGGACTAAACTTCCAGGGGGCAAAATTATTTTCAATATTATTAAACATTGCGTTCCATTCTGCAGGAGCATTACTCTCCTCCATTATCAGTGAACGTCTCAGTTCAAAAATAATGTTAAGTGGGCTTATGCTAACCGGGCATTCTTCAACGCAGGCATTGCATGACGTGCAGGCTCTCAATTCTTCAACTGTAATATAATCATGCAAAAGTTTTTTCCCGTCATCTTTGAAACTTCCATTTTCTTTAATATTTTTTCCTACATCTTCCATCCTGTCACGCGTGTCCATCATTATTTTCCTTGGGCTTAATAATTTACCAGTAATATTCGCCGGACAGGCAGCAGTACATCTTCCGCATTCAGTACAAGTGTATGCATCCAATAAATTTTTCCAGCTCAGATCAAAAATATCTTTGGCGCCAAATTTTTGCGTTTGCGCATCAACGGTAGCTGGTGCCAGTTCCGGCTTAAACATATACTCTACCTCCCGTTCAACATTTTTCATATTTTTCATCTCACCTTTCGGAACAAGTGGTTTGAAATAAGTATTTGGAAAAGCAAGGAGAATATGAAAATGTTTACTGTAAGGGAGGTAATTTAGAAATGCAAAAATACCTGTAATGTGTAACCACCAACAGGTCCGCTCCGTTTCAATAAGTGTAGATGATTTTAAATGTTGCAAAGAAGGGGCAATCAATCCGGAGAGAATAAAATTTCCATGATCGGCATAATGAGGATTACCCTGCAATTGCAATGCCCTGTCAGAGGAATTCATGGTAAGAAATAAGCCCATTAAAATAATTTCAGTAATCAAAATTAAATTAGCATCAGTGTGTGGCCATCCATCCAGGTCGCCATCAATAAAACGCTTTAATTTTAGAATATTTCTCCTGATTAGAAAGATCACACAGGCCAATAAAACACCAATGGCCAGTATTTCAAAAAAGTCAATTACAAAAGTATAAAACCCGCCAAGCACATTTGCAAACATGCGGTGAGTGCCGAAAATTCCATCTAATACAATTTCTAACACTTCAATATTGATAATAACAAATCCAGCATAGATAACGAAATGCATTACACCTACTAACGGATAGCGAAACATTTTCTTTTGGCCCAAAGCAAGCAAAAGCAAATTTCTCCACCGCTCACGTTTATTATCCGTAAGGTCTTCATTGTGGCCCAGATTAATATTAGCAGATATCTCTTTTACCTTAGCTGAAAAAAGATAAATGGCAAACCCAATAAGAATGATAAATAATATTTGCTGTACCAGGTGCATAAAAATAAAGATAGAACGCTAAGATAATGTAAATATAGAAAGTTGAATTATCTATGACATTCATCTTCAAGGTTGTGCAATAAAAAAATCATGAAGATAATGGTGACACTTTGAAAGACAGCCTTCCTTCTAAAAGAATGAATAGTTGCGACGGAAATAACAATTCGAACAGACGAAAATATTGTGGTTTCCTATTTATCATAGTTGTGTCATATAGTTATTTAACCACAATGTGGCAATAAATCAATCGTTCTAGTTGGCTAAGAAAAAAAATTTCGAATAGTTAATTTGAAAAAATTTTTATACTTCATTAAACTTTTTTATAATTCACGATCTATGTATTAGTATTTATTATTTTAAATCTCAAAAATTTTACAAAATGAAAACCAGAATTTTTCTCTCAATGGCATTAATTGCCTTTTTAGGATTGTCTAATCCATCATTTGCCCAGAGCAAATTTGATAAGACGCATCCGCGCCGAAGCGAGGTAAATACCCGCTTGAATAAACAAAATGCCCGTATCAAAAACAAAGTTGCTGACGGCAAAATGAGCAAATCCGAAGCTTCAAAACTACACGCACACGACCACCAGGTAAGGCAGGAAGAAAGGGATATGGCTGCTCAAAATCATGGTCATATTACTAAACAGGAAGATAAAACATTGAACCAGCAAGAAAATAAAAATAGCCATAAAATAAAAAACCATTAATCAATGGACTAGAAAGGTTTCATTTTATTATGGTTCAACAAATCTTATACAACTGTTGGCGTCACTGCCAGCAGTTTTTTTTTATCATTTTTATGAAAGTCAGAAATTGGAAATGGACTCAATTTTTGCAGTTGAAACCCCTTGCTGTGTCGTCGTCCACGCCAACAAGCTTTTTCGTAAAAAAGAATAAAATACCTTATCGCTATTCAATTTTATCAAATAAAAAATGGTCTATAAAAAGGAAATATATAATAAATCACTTTAATGTAATAATTAAGATCTGATTAGAGTTGGCGTCCCACCAATAGCAGCAGTACTTTTGGCCAGTGTCTCACGAAACGATTTACGTTGAATTCTTCATTGTGGCTGGTGGGCCAGAAAGGTAGAAACTTTATCAGAACCTAAACCCAGCCCTGAAACTATTCCAGGAGCCGTCCCTAATAGTGAAAATCCCGCTAAGCTCTATAAGCGCAGAGAAATAAAAGTGGCCAATACACACACCAGGGCCCACGCTGCCGAAGAGTTCTACATCCTTTAAAAATCCCAGTTTTTCATTATCGAATATTTTTGTTGGAATAACGCCAAACTCCACGAAAGGCGCTATTTTACCATTGCTGAAATAGTAAGTTCCCTTTATGGGGAAACCAAGTAAATTAAGATTATAGTTTTTATTGGTATGCTCAGAGGTGTCGAATTCAACAAATGTAAAATCCTTATAGTTAATTCCGAACGAGAAAGCGAGCCGTTCACTTACGCGAGGATGTATAAAACTAAAAAAAAGCCCGAGGGTAATTCCCGGATTAGGTTGGGTGGTCCTGAAAACAGTAAAAGCGTAGCCTCCATAAATGGTACTTGTAATTCTTTCATTTTCTTTGGTTTTAAACGTTACGGGTTCCAGGCCGGGCCTGAGGCAAAGATTGTATTTCGTGAATATGCTTACCATATCCTTACTGGAAAAACCTGTTTGGGCAATCGTAGCCGAGTCTATCGAAGGGCAATCACTGAAAATATTTCCCATCATGTCAAGGTATGATTTGTCAAGTCTATAAATATTATTAACGATTGATTCAGACTCTTTCAACACAGTTACAGTATCTGATTTTTTTGCGAGGAAAATATGATCGTTTTCAGGTTCATAGATTATATGAATATCCGCATTCTTTAAGTAGAGTATGTAAAGGCTGCAATAGCCTTTTAAAAGAAGGTTGGCGAATTTTTTTTCATGAATGGTAGCTCCATCCTTTGTTTCCTCATAGGATACAGGTTCATATACCCTGTTCTCATGAATTAAGATAAAACCCGATAAACTGTCGGGAGTAAAACGCTGCGTTTCTCTGCTGTTCAAGTCTATTTTGAAAGTAATGCCATCGCTCAGTACCTTATCTCCCACCCTTTCAATAAATCCGGAAATGGTATCGCCGGCATTGGTAACAATTTTCCCTTTAACGAAATATTTATTTTGAGCAAATAATAATGAACTGGCAAACAATGCCGGTACTAAAAGATAAAACAATTTCATATAACAGTTTTGATAGTCTTAGGTTTCAAACAATTTTAGTTGACTTTTTATTTTTCAGGTAGCATAAATGTCTTCTATCTTTCGCAGGTCAAAATCAAACTATTCACAGGATTTTATTTGCGCTGGAAGGTGATCAGCAATGTATCACCGGGAGTGAACAAATTTGCGTTACCAACAGTAAAGGAGGTACATGTAAAATTATCTATTATGCCACTTTGTGAGTCAAGAGTTAAAATATTTCCCTGCAATGACCATGTACTTGTTCCACTATCAGAAGGATTGCATTGTACCCCGGCGTCGGTAAAAGTGTACACATTGTTGGCGCTTAATGTAATCAGGTCATCAAGTGAACATGAGTCAACCATAGAAGTGGCATCTACAGCAACTGATGTAGGAGATGCTTTGTAGGTTACGGCTCCATATTTATACGTACCTAATAGGTTGGTTTCATTTAATTCACAAGCAGATTTCGCTTCTTTGTCTTTTTTACATGAAGTAATACCCAACATTACAAAAGACAGAATTACAATTAGTTTGGTTTTTATCATAATGCAGTTTTAAGTTTTTTGAAATTTAATTCAATAAACTATAAAGCTAAATAAAAACAACAAGAAGTTATAGTAAAAGAAATTGATTGGAGGGAAAATATATAACGCAATTACTTCCATTCTTCTATATTCATCGAATGTCTAAATGATTTTGGAGGATATCATGGTATCTTTGGAAAGTTCCAAATAAAAATTATTGCTATCCTGAGTTCTTTCAAATAAACCAATATTGGGTGTAAAGTGGGATTAAAACAGAAAATTGAATATTTGTCATCCTGCTGTGGTAAAGTTTTCGTTTATGCTTCCCTGTTATTGTAATATAAATTCCATTTATAAAATACAAATGCTGCAAATTTGTTGTTTTACTGCAATACTGCAATTACCACCAGGTTAATTTTAAACATATCCCAGCCATTGACTAACTGAAAAGATAGTAATACCCTCACCTGTCAATCCTAAACACAGAATATTCCCATCTTTCTTTTATCCGTTAACTTTGCTCTAATAAAAAAAATTCTATGGCAGCAGGCAAAGACCAGTTTATCAGCCCTGATTATTTTAATATTGATGAACTATTAACAGACGAGCATAAATTGATCAGGGAAAGCGTAAGAAATTATGTAAAAAAAGAAATCTCTCCTATCATAGAAGACTATGCACAAAGAGCAGAATTTCCAAAACAGATTGTAAAGCAAATGGGTGACCTGGGATGTTTTGGCCCGACTATCCCTCATGAATATGGAGGCGGCAATTTGGATTATATTTCTTATGGATTAATGATGCAGGAGCTGGAACGCGGCGACAGTGGAGTTCGTAGCACAGCAAGTGTACAGGGATCATTGGTGATGTTCCCGATTTTTGCTTACGGAAGTGAGGAGCAAAAGAAAAAATATTTACCGAAATTAGCCAGTGGCGAATGGCTCGGTTGTTTTGGTCTTACAGAACCCGATCACGGAAGCGACCCGGGCGGAATGCTTAGCCATTTCAAAGACGATGGCAGTAATGTTATTTTAAACGGAAGCAAAATGTGGATCAGCAATGCGCCATTTTCACAGGTAGCGGTCGTGTGGGCAAAAAATGAAACCGGAGAAATTCATGGACTGATTGTAGAAAGAGGAATGGAAGGATTTACAACACCTACTACTCATGGCAAATGGAGCTTACGTGCAAGCGCTACAGGTGAATTGGTTTTTGATAATGTAAAAGTTCCAAAAGAAAATATTTTACCAAATATAAAAGGTTTGAAAGGTCCTCTTAGTTGCCTCACCAAGGCGCGTTACGGAATTGCATGGGGAACTGTAGGTGCTGCAATGGATTGTTATGATACGGCACTGCGTTATTCAAAAGAAAGAATCCAGTTTGACAGGCCAATTGCAGGTTTTCAGTTACAGCAAAAGAAGCTGGCCGAAATGATCACAGAAATTACCAAAGCGCAATTACTCAACTGGCGCCTCGGCGTTTTGATGAATGAAGGAAAAGCAACGCCTCAGCAAGTAAGTATGGCTAAAAGAAATTCATGTGAGATAGCTTCAAACATAGCGCGGGAAGCCCGCCAGATACTTGGGGGGATGGGGATTACGGGCGAATATTCTATAATGAGGCATATCATGAACCTGGAAAGCGTGCTAACTTATGAAGGTACTCACGATGTACATCTTTTGATAACAGGAATGGATATCACAGGAATAAATGCGTTTAAATAAATTGTTCATTAATTTTTTAGTAAATTGCTCTATATGGAATATCAATTATATAAAAACATTATTTCACATCCGGATATTTGCAATGGGAAACCAACTATCCGTGGGACAAGAATAACTGTCCATTCAGTAATGAGCTTTATTTTAGCCGGGGATTCTGATGAAAGTGTTTTGGAAAGTTATCCAAGATTGACGAAGGAGGATTTGCAAACCTGCAAAGAATTTACCTCAATGCTTTTTGAAAAGCCCACTTTAATAAATTCTATCAAGATTTCTGCTTAATGATTACTTACCTAATTGATGAGAATATGCCTTTTTTACCATTTTGGAATAAGGAAAAATTTGTGCATGTTACCAATATTCCTTCTATTCATTTTGATACAGATATTTGGGAACACGCACTTACTAATCGTCTTATAATAATTACAAAGGATTCAGATTTTTATAATAGATATCTTTCCTCTCAAAAGAACCCGAAAGTAGTCTGGATAAGAACGGGTAATTTAAAAAAGAAACAATTCATTCAAATTGGTCCAAAATGTTTGGAATGACATTTAAGAAATGCTTTTGGAAAGTTCTTTTATCATTATTAATGAAGATAAAATAGAAAGATTTTGAAACAAAACATTTTTTTAACTGGTTTTATGGGAAGCGGTAAATCGCACTGGGGGCGTATTTGGGCTTCTGTAAATGGATATACATTTTACGACCTGGATACGAAAATTGAGAAAACCTGTAAGCTGAAAGTAGAGGAGATATTTAAAAAACATGGGGAATTTAAGTTTCGTGAAATGGAAAAAGCTCATCTGCAAAAATTCGAAAATAAAAAGAAATGTCTTGTAGCGTGCGGAGGTGGCGCTCCCTGCTTTTTCGATAATATGCAATATATGCGATCACACGGTGTTGTCATTTATTTAAAAGCTACACCACAATACATATTGAACAGAGTGATGGATGAAACTAAAAAACGTCCTTTATTAAAAGAAGTAAACACGTCAGAATTATTATTTTTTATTCAACAAAAGTTAAAAGAAAGAGAACCTGAATATTTGAAAGCGCACCATATTTTAGAAGTTACCTCACTTTCAAAAAAATCATTACAATTTTTATTTGAACAGGCATCAGAAAAAATTCTTTCAAAAAAAAATGAAGAGGCAAAAGAAAACGCCGGAGAAACAAAAGAAATAAAATTTTCAGAAATAAAAGATCCCTCAAAAAAATACAAAACCAGGACAGAACACCATGCATAAAGGATATATAAAAACGGCCGCAGTTTTAGGAGCCCTATCAGTGGCTATCGGTGCTTTTGCAGCGCATACTTTAAAAAGGAATATTTCGGATTATGCATTGGAAATCTTTGAAACTGCCGTCAAATACCAGTTCTACCATGTATTTGCCTTACTGGCTGTAGGAATAGTCTATAAAGAATTCCCAAATAAGTTATTAAAATGGTCGGGCATATTATTTATAGCAGGAATTATTTTATTTAGCGGCTCATTATATATTTTATCCGCAATAAAAGCAGTCATGCTTCCGGGATATAATTGGATTGGCGCTTTCACTCCTCTTGGAGGTTTATGTTTTATTACCGGATGGATTTGTTTATTCCTCGGTGTATCGAAAAAAGTAAAAACTTAAGACTGTTTTAGAAAAAATAATAAAACAGAATAGCAATTTAGCAATTCAACAATTTAACCCTTTCTCTATCTTTGCTCCCTATGGCAACTACCCAAAAAAAGAAAAAAAAATCAAAAAAAGCAGACCCTTCTAAAATGAATCCTGATAAAGTGGAAAAAATAGAAGTAATAAAATTAATTCATGATGAACGTTCACATAAAATCGCGGGAACAGTATTAATCCTGATTTCTTTTCTATTATTTATAGCTTTTACATCTTATCTGTTTACATGGCAACAGGATCAGTCAAAAGTTTTGCAAGGCGCAAAAATTTTATTACCCAGCCATGACCAGCCAATGGCGAATGCCCTTGGTACTGCCGGTGCCTATTTTTCTGATTTGTTTTTTCGTTCAGGTTTCGGGATCGCTTCTTATTTATTCTGCCTTTTTTTCTTTGTTATAGGAGTTAATTTATTTTCTCCCAAAAAAGTATTCTCTGTTTCCAGGAATATCCGGTATGTTATTGCTGGGCTTTTGGTGATAAGCGTTTGTGCTTCTTTTCTAATGCATTCTACTCATGCAAATAAAATAATTTCTTCAAACCCCGAATTTTTTTGGGGTGGAAAAGCAGGTGATATGATCAATGGATGGCTACAGCAGATATTGGGCTACACGGGCACTGCAGCCGTTTTGTTTGTTGGCTTATTAAGTTTTATTATCTGGCGCTTTAATCCTTCATTTAATTTTCATAAAAAAATCAGGAAAGTGAATACTTTTTTCTCAGATGGTAAGGATACCCTATTTTCTGATGAAGAGGCAGCATCAAAATCCAATGCGAGTATTTTGCCTTTAGATAAAAACTACCTGAAAGAGGAAACTTCCTTTGATCATGATTTTGATGTCGTGGAAAAAAATGAAAATTCAGTTTCTAAAATCATTTTGCCGAAAGAACCAAAGAAGACAATTGTGAGGGATAACGCACCCGAAAGCGGAATACCCCTGGAAGTAAAAAATGCAGATGTTTTAAATGATACCAACCAGGAAGCACCGGCTTTGATTAAACCAAAGGTGCAGCAGGAACCATATGACCCGGCACTTGATCTTAGAAATTATAAATATCCAACAATAGATCTGCTGGAAAATCATGGAAGTGATAAGATCGTCCAGGATGTTAATGAACTGGAAGACAATAAAAATCAAATTATTCATACTCTCCGTAATTACGATATTGAGATTCAGAAAATTTTTGCAACTGTAGGCCCCACTGTTACTTTGTATGAGATCATTCCGGCGCCGGGCGTTCGCATTTCCCGTATCAAAAACCTGGAAGACGATATTGCGCTAAGCCTTTCTGCACTTGGCATCCGCATCATCGCACCTATTCCTGGCAAAGGAACTATTGGTATCGAAGTCCCTAATTTTAAGAAGACAGTGGTAAGCATGAAAACGTTGTTGAGCTCAGATAAATTTCTGAATAACAATTTCACTTTGCCCATTGCCATTGGGAAAAAAATTGACAATGAAAATTTTATTGTTGACCTTACTTCTATGCCACATCTATTGATGGCTGGCGCTACCGGGCAAGGTAAATCTGTGGGGCTGAATGCCATTCTTGTTTCTCTTTTGTATAAAAAACATCCCTCACAATTAAAGCTTGTTTTAATAGATCCCAAGAAAGTAGAATTAAGTATTTATAAAAGTATTGAGAAACATTTTTTGGCAAAATTGCCGGGTGAAGAAGATGCAATCATAACCGATACTAAAAAGGTAATTCATACATTAAATGCTTTGTGTATTGAAATGGACAATCGTTATGATTTATTAAAAGAAGCCGGAACAAGAAATATAAAAGAGTACAATCAAAAATTTGTAAGCCGGAAATTAAATCCTGAAAAAGGGCACCAGTTTTTACCATTTATTGTACTGGTAATTGATGAATTTGCAGATTTAATAATGACTGCCGGAAAAGAAGTGGAAATGCCAATAGCAAGGTTGGCACAGCTTGCAAGAGCTGTCGGTATTCATTTGATCATTGCTACACAACGCCCATCCGTAAATATTATTACAGGTACTATTAAAGCTAACTTTCCGGTTCGTATTGCATTTAAAGTTAGCAGTAAAATAGACAGTCGTACTATTCTTGATATGGGAGGTGCAGAGCAATTGATAGGTAAAGGAGATATGCTTATTAGTTATAACGGAGAACTTACCAGGCTTCAGTGTGCTTTTGTGGATACTCCTGAAGTAGATAAGATAACCGATTTTATTGGTGCTCAACAGAGCTACGCCGAGGCCTTCATGTTACCCGAATATGTAGATGAAAAAGAATTTGAAAATAAAACTTTCGATGCTAATGATCGTGATCCGCTTTTTGAAGATGCAGCAAAGCTGATTGTTCAAAGCCAAAGCGGAAGCACTTCACTGTTACAACGCAGAATGAAATTGGGTTACAATCGTGCAGGAAGATTAATGGATCAATTGGAAGCGGCGGGAATTGTAGGCCCTAACCAGGGAAGTAAAGTGCGCGATGTAATGGTAAAAACGGATGCTGAATTACAGGAATATTTAAATGGAGTTTGATCAGTAAACAAACAAATAACGGTTTTTCTATTCCTGCATAATTGCAGCTTCTATTTCATCAAAAGTAATGCCACTGTGGCTTTCATTGTAAATACTTTTACCATTATGTATTACCAATATTTGTGGTGATTGATGAGCCACTCTAAAATAATCAGCAATTTTATTGGAAAGATCCCTGTGTTTTATCAGGTCAAGAAAATAAAAATTTATGCCATCAGGGGCGCTATTTTTATCAAGACGGTTTTTGGCCATGGCGCTTGTAGCACAACGGGTACTGTGTTTGAAAATTACTTGTGGAATTGTTACAGAATCATTTATTATTTCGTCAAGCTGCTTTTCCTCTTCTAATATAATCCAGTTCATTATATAATCTTAAGTCTTAAAAATATCAATGCAAAATACCTTGTTCCATAGGACAACCGGTCCTTCGGGTTCCACTACAGGAAGATAAAGCAATAATGAAACTTACTATTATCAGGAATATAAATAATTTTTTCATAGATAATTATTTAATTAGGTATTAATTTGCAAAGTTAAAGGATGTTTTAAATTATTATGAAAAACGTTTTATCTTCCTTTCTATTGTTAAAACCGGGTAATAAATTTTTAAAAAAATAATGCGTATTCATTTTATTTCTATTGGCGGTAGTGTCATGCACCAATTGGCGATAGCCTTAAAACATAAGGGATATCAAATCACCGGAAGCGATGACGAAATTTTCGAACCAGCTGCCGAAGCCCTAAAAAGTGAAGGTCTTTTCCCTAAAAAAATGGGGTGGTTTCCAGAAAATATCACAGATGATATTGATTCTATTATTTTAGGTATGCATGCAAAGCAGGATAATCCGGAACTTCTAAAAGCAATTGAAACCGGTTTGAAAATATTTTCTTTCCCTGAATATATTTATCACGAAAGTCTACTCAAAAAAAGAGTAGCAATAGGTGGTAGCCACGGCAAAACCACCACCACGGCCATGATAATGCATGTACTGCAAAATGCAAATATTGATTTTGATTATCTCGTAGGAGCAAGATTACACGGTTTTGAACAAAGTGTGAAACTTACAGAAGCTCCAGTCATTGTATGTGAAGCGGATGAATATCCTGCAAGCACAATAGAAAAAAACCCCAAATTTCATTTTCTTTTTCCACATATTGCTGTAATTACAGGCATTGCATGGGATCACATAAATGTATTTCCTACCTTCGCTTTTTACCTGGAACAATTTATTATTTTTATTCAAAAAATTGAAAAAGGGGGTGTTTTGATCTATAATGAAACGGATGAAGTATTAAAAAATTTGGTAAATAAGAATAGACGTACTGATATCAGGTATATCCCATATCAGCTTCCACAGCATACTATTGAAAATGGTAAAACAAGCCTAATAATTGGTAAAGAAAAAACACAATTAGAAGTTTTCGGCAATCATAATCTTTTAAATTTGCAGGCAGCCTATTTTGTGTGCAAAGAATTGGGGATAGATGACATTTCTTTTACACGGGGGATTGCTACTTTTGGAGGAGCAGCAAAAAGATTAGAATTAATAGGGAAGAAAGAAAATTGTAATATTTACCATGATTTTGCCCACGCACCCAGTAAAGTGAAAGCAAGTATTGATGCGGTGAAACAACAATTTCCGAATAGAAAATTAATTGCTATTCTCGAACTTCACACATTTAGCAGTCTCAATAAAGATTTCATGGAGGAATATAAAGGGGCCATGGAAAATGCGGATGAAGCTATCGTTTTTTACAGCCGCCATGCACTGGAATTAAAAAGAATGAAATTCTTAGACCCGGAAAGTGTGAAACAGGGATTTCAAAAACAAAACCTAAAAGTGATCACTGAAAAAAAAGTTCTTGAAGAAAAATTAAAAAGTAATACTTTTAATAATATCAACTATCTATTTATGAGCAGCGGAAATTTCGACGGAATGGATATTTTAAATGCTCTGAATATTTAATTTTAAATCTTAAATTTTAAATCCAATATGACTTTACAATTATCTCGTCCTATCGCCTTTATTGATTTGGAAACAACGGGAATAAATATCGCCAGCGACAGGATTGTAGAAATTGCAATTATTAAAATATACCCCAACAATACAAAACAGGAAAAGCATAAACTCATCAATCCGCAAATTCCGATACCAAAGAGTAGCAGCGATATCCACGGCATTACAGATGATAAAGTAGAAAAGGCACCTTCTTTTAAAGAAGTAGCGAATGAATTAAAACAATTCATTGACAATTCAGATCTTTCAGGATACAATTCAAATAGGTTTGACATTCCTTTATTAATGGAAGAATTCCTTAGGGCAGGAATAGTGATAGATATGTCTAACCGGCACCTGCTGGATGTACAAACGATTTTCCACATGATGGAAAAGCGAACTCTTGAAGCTGCTTATAAATTTTATTGTGAAAAAGATTTAACAGATGCACATTCTGCGCAGGCTGATGTAATGGCAACCTGGGAAATCCTTCAAGCACAATTGAAGAGATATGAGAATTTAGGTAATACTGTAGAAACAGTTCTGAAATTTACCGGTGAAGAAAAATATGTAGATTTTGCCAGGAGATTTGTAATGGACAATGACGTAGAAGTTTTTAACTTTGGCAAACACAAAGGAAGGAGTGTTTCAGAAGTCTTAAAAGCTGAGCCTCAATACTATGACTGGATGATGCGTGGTGAATTTCCATTGCATACCAAACAAAAGCTGACAGAAATTTTCAATCGTACCCTATTAAAGAAATAAACCTTTAATCCGTTTTTAAACTATTGTAACAAATAAAATTGTAAATTTATTTTCAAATATCATCCTTGTTTTTGGAAAAACTAATAATTATACCCACTTATAATGAAAGAGAAAATGTAGCTCTCTTGCTTAAAACTGTTTTTGAGATGCAACAGGATTTTCATATTCTTATCATTGATGATGGGTCGCCGGATGGTACTTCCGAAATTGTAAAAAATCTTTTTGTTACCTACCCCGGGAAATTATTCTTAGAAGAAAGGGAAGGAAAATTAGGGTTGGGAACTGCATACATTCATGGTTTCAAATGGGCCCTGGACAAAGGATACCGCTATATTTTTGAAATGGATTGCGACTTCTCACATAATCCACATGAACTCGATAAATTATATATCGCTTGCAAAAAAGGCGGTGCAGATGTTGCAGTAGGTTCACGATATGTAAAGGGAGGAAAAGTTGAAAACTGGCCTGCACTGAGAGTGATTATTTCCAAGGGAGCTTCTGTATATACGCGGTTATTTACTTTTATGCCGGTAAAAGATCCTACAGCGGGATTTGTGTGTTATAGAAACTATGTGCTGGAAGCGATCAATTTTGACAAAATAAGTTTTGTTGGATATGCTTTTCAGATCGAGATGAAATTTGCTTCGTGGAAATTAGGATTTAAAATAAAAGAGGTGCCCATCACCTTTATAGACCGCCAATTCGGCAATTCAAAAATGAATAAAGGAATTGTGAAAGAAGGAATATTCGGTGTGTTAAAATTGAAATGGTTGAGTATGTTTAAGAACTACCACAGAAGGGTAAAAAATATTGATAATTTATATCAAAGCAGGCAAATACCGTTAGGGCAAAAAAGCAGTACTGTATAAAAGCGGAATCTCCTTTATTTATTTGTTTACTGCATTTTCCATTTGCGCATTTCTATTTCTCTTTAAAAGACGGATGAAACTGTTGTAAAGTATCCCTCAAATATTCCCTGTCGAGATGAGTATAAATTTCGGTAGTGGTAATGCTTTCGTGCCCCAGCATTTCCTGTACTGCGCGCAGATCGGCACCTCCTTCTACCAGGTGCGTCGCAAAAGAATGCCGGAAAGTGTGTGGTGAAATATTTTTAGTGATTCCCGCTTTTTTTGAAAGGTTTTTAATGATGGTAAATATCATTACCCTGGTAAGTTTTCGTCCCCTCCTGTTTAAAAAAACGATGTCTTCGTTACCAGTTACAACAGGCATATGTACACGAATATTATCAAGGTATATCTTAATATTTTTTATTGCCGAATCGCCAATTGGTACAAGTCTCTCTTTATCGCCCTTACCAATAATACGCACATAACCAACATCTAAATAAAGGCATGAGCGTTTTAAATTAACCAATTCTGACACACGAAGCCCGCAACTGTAAAGAGTTTCAATAATAGTCTTGTTCCTGGCTCCTTCCCGGGTACTTACATCATTGGCTTCAATAATTCTTTCTATTTCATCGAAACTCAAAGTATCAGGAAGATGTTTGCCAAGTTTAGGCGCTTCAAGCAAAGCGGTAGGATCGGTTAAAGAAATCTGTTCCTGAACACAAAATTGATAGAAACTCCTTAATCCGGAAATAATCCTTGCCTGGGAAGAAGATGTCATTCCCAATTCGTTGGCCCATTGTAAAAAATCTTCCATGTGAATTAATTCAATCTCATCCGGCTTTTTTTCCAGGTTATTTTGAAAAAGAAATTGAGTGAATTTCTCAATATCATGTACATACGCTTCCACCGAATTTTCCGATAAAGATTTTTCTAATTGCAAATAGGCTTTGAAACCTTTTTTATAAACTTCCCACATACGAACATGGTTAACAGAGAATCTGAATTATAAGTTACTTTGTTGTGGGTGTAGGACTTATTTGATTATAATATGTACCTCACCCTTTCTTCTCTCCATATAATTAAAAGGGAAAGAGAAAGGTGTGAAATTAAAATAAAATAGCGCTACTTTTATCTTTTAAAATTAATTCTTTTCTATTTCCTACCCGTCATTCCTTATTTCATGCAAACGCTTCCTTTAAAAAAATTAAAAAAGAAATTTGATCTTAACAAAAAATCATTTCGCTTTTTTATAACACGTACTGAAAAGAATCCACCCCTTGATCTGGATATAATTATGGAGAAAATTGATAAAGAAGTTTGGGCTGAAGTGAATTGTTTAAGTTGTGCTAATTGTTGCAAAGTAATGAGCCCTACCTATACTTTTCAGGATATAAAAAGAATTTCCGGGCACCTCGGAATGAGGCCAAAAGACTTTAAAGAAAAATGGCTTTATCTCGATAAAAGAGACAATGAATGGATGAACCGTTCGCGACCATGTCAGTTCCTTGATTTGAAAACTAATATGTGTACTATCTATAAAGTAAGGCCCACTGATTGCGCAGAGTTTCCTCATTTCCTTAAAAAACCACAGAAAGATTATTTATACATTCACAAACAGAATATTGAATATTGCCCTGCCAGCATGTTAATGGTTGAGAAACTAAAAAAAACTTTAAATACTTAATGCTCCTTCCTGATTTCTCCTTCCATCTTCTTCAAATCTGAAAACGAAATATCCAATAATTCATAAGATGAAGAATTAGGAAGATAATAATGCCACCACTCTGTGGTAAGTTGTAGAAATCCATATTTTTCCATAGCATTTTTTAAAATATCCCTGTTTTTTAAAATTTGAGTTGGAAGGTTTTCAAAATCCGAATGTGCGGTATCACTGAAATTATCAAAGCCGGTTCCCATGGGCAATTCCTTGTTGGTTAAAAGGTTAATTAAAGTAAGATCCACTGCCACTCCCCTATTGTGGCCACTTCCTTTGGAAGGATCGGCTGTATATCGGTTGTCTTTTACTTTCTCCCACATTTTTTCTGTAATAGAATAAGGGCGATATGCATCAAAAATTTTAATAGTTAGATTTTGCGAGTGCAACCAGGTTGCTATTTTCTTTAATGAGTCCGCCGCAGGTTTTCTGAGAAAAGTAGTATATATTGGCGGATATAATTTCTGATGCATAAAATTATGAAGGGTAGCGTATCTTAAATCCAGTTTTATACCAGGTATGAATTTTCTTAAATCAACCATTCGCATATTTGAGTCTACCTCGATTTCTTTTTTCAAAATTTTGGCATCTTTTATTACAACTAATCCATACTTATTGAATATTTTTGACTGTGCAAAAGCATAATTGAAAGTGGTAAAGTAAAAAATGAAAATTACCACAGATATTTGCAACCAATAACTAATTTTAAAAATCCTGTTCATAAGCCTTGTAAAATATTTAAACTAAAATTTAATAGCAATCTATGCTTTGGAAAGTGAATGTAATCAAATTTTGTTGGGGCCTGTTATTAATCTTCTGCTGGGCAGGATGCAAAAACAAAACGGTTATAAAGAAACAGGAAATTGTAAAAGTGCCTGAAAAAATGGATGACCAGGTATCTGATAACATAAAAGCATTTTTACTTTTTGCAAAAGAAAATAAAGGTTTCATCAATGATTCATTAACACTGACCGAATTTCAATTATTGAACTCTTACTATGAGCAAAACAATTTCAGAAGTATCTGGAGCAAACAAGAAACCTGGAATCCGGTAGCGGATTCAATGTTTGAGTTTATAAAAAACGCTAAGTATTACGGACTATATCCAGAAGATTATCATTTTGAAGAATTGGATTCACTACGTTCCAGGATTATAAAAGATTCTTTGGTAAGAATGGATGCCATTACCTGGACAAAAGCCGACCTGATGCTAAGTGATGCTTTTATGAAAACACTGAAGGATTTAAAAGAGGGAAGAATCATTCCTGACAGCCTTTCCATTGTCAACAGGCCTAATTACACTGACTCTTTCTTTATAAAAACCCTGGACAAAATTACTACCACAAATATTTCCGACTTGTTTGATAGTGTGCAACCTGATAATATGAATTATTTGTCTCTACGAGATGCTCTCAAAAACTTTGTTGACAGCATGGATACTTCGAAGTATTTACATGTTGATTTTCCCTATACGGATACTCTGGGGTTTTATAAAGAGCTCCATAAAAGATTATTGCAATCAGGTATTGGAACAAATGATAGCATGCCGGATTCAGCTATGTTGAGTAGTGAAGTAAAAAAATTCCAAAGAGAAAATAAACTTACTGTGGATGGGAAACCTGGTGATGGCACCGTCTTTTTATTGAACGATAATGACAATGAAAAATTCAGACGAATTGCCATTACCCTTGACCGTTATAAGCAACTTCCTAAAATGCCGGAAAGCTACGTTTGGGTAAACATTCCGGGATTCTATCTTCAGTTATGGGATAATGACACCGTTGTTTTTGAATCGAAAGTAATTGTTGGTAAACCTACCACACAGACTCCTTCATTAACTTCAGAGATTTCAAACATGGTCATTTTCCCCAATTGGACGATTCCCGAAAGCATCATCAAAAAAGAAATATTACCGGCATTAAAAAAAGACCCTGGGTACCTGGTAAAGAAAGGGTTTAGCCTTGTGGACTCCAAAGGCGACGAAGTGAATCCTTATACCGTTAACTGGTCGAAATATAAAAAAGGTATTCCCTGGAAAATAGTGCAGGGAAGCGGTGATGACAATGCTTTAGGAATTTTTAAATTTAATTTTTATAATCCTTACAGTGTGTACTTGCACGATACCAATCAGCGATATTTATTTGCCAATTCAAACAGGGCCTTAAGCCACGGCTGCGTGAGGGTGCAGAAATGGGAGTCGCTGGCATTTTTTATCGCCAAAACTGATAGCCTGGCTACTAAAAGAGGACATCCGGCATACAATATAGATTCATTAAAAACCTGGATTGCCAATAAAGCCCGGAAAACGGTAATGGTTAAAAAAAGATTACCTCTCTTTATTGAATATTTCACCTGTATCGCCAAAGATGATAAAATTATCTTTTACAAGGATATCTATAACGCCGATGGATTGCTAGGTGAAAAATATTTTCCCAATAAATAATCAGGGTTAATATTGCTTTTAATACCGCTCCCAGATTGGTTATTTTTGTGGATCTGATTATATAATCTATTATGAAATTACTCATAGAAGGAAATGTCGTTGATATACCATCCAAAGAAATATTTTTCGGAGAATTAGATATTGAAAACGGATTGATAAGATCCATTAAAAGAACAGGGGATCCTCAAAATGATTTTCCATTTATATTACCCGGTTTTATTGATGCGCATGTGCATATTGAAAGCTCAATGCTGATCCCTTCTGAGTTTGCAAAATTAGCAGTAGTTCATGGCACAGTTGCCACGATCAGCGATCCGCACGAGATAGCCAATGTATGTGGAATAGAAGGTGTGGAATATATGATTGCCAATGGTAAAACAGTTCCTTTTAAATTTCATTTTGGCGCTCCGAGTTGTGTACCTGCAACAATTTTTGAAACTGCAGGCGCTTCTCTTGATTCAAATGCTGTGGATCAGCTTTTGGCAAAAAAAGAAATTCATTACCTGAGTGAAATGATGAATTTCCCGGGCGTTCTACACCACGATCCAGAAGTATTTGCAAAAATCAATTCAGCAATAAAATTCAACAAACCTATAGATGGGCACGCACCAGGATTACGTGGGGAGGATGCAAAAAAATATATAGAAGCCGGTATTAGTACCGACCACGAATGTTTTACTTCGGCAGAAGCGCTTGATAAATTAAAATATGGAATGAAAATTCTCATTCGTGAAGGAAGCGCCGCTAAAAATTTTGAAGCATTGATTGGTTTACTCAATGATCACGTGAATGAAATGATGTTTTGCAGTGACGATAAACATCCTGATAGTTTGGTCAGAGGACACATCAATGAATTGTGTAAAAGAGCCGTTGCCAAAGGAATAGATGTATTTAAAGTTCTAAAAGCAGCCTGTATCAATCCTGTTGCACATTATAAAATGAATGTAGGATTATTGAAAAGTGGTGATCCTGCAGATTTTATTATAGTAGAAGATCTAAAAGATTTTAAAGTAAAAGCTACCTATATAGATGGAAACTTAGTTGCTGAAAACGGAGTATCTCAAATTAAAACGCAGCCATCTTCAGTAATCAACAATTTTAATTGTTCAAAAAAAAATTCCGGTGATTTTAAAATTGAAGTTGACCAATTTCATGGAGAGATCATTGAAGCATTGGATGGGCAACTGATTACCAATAAAGTTTCCGTAATTCTAAAATCAGAAAATGGATTTTATGTAAGTGATCCTGAAAATGATATTTTAAAAATGGTGGTAATTAACCGTTATAAATCTGACCCTGTTGCCATAGCATTTATAAAAACTTTTGGTTTGAAAAAAGGAGCCATCGCATCATCTGTAGCCCACGACAGTCACAATATTATTGCCATTGGCGCCGAGGATGAAAGTATTTGTGATGCAGTAAACAGGATCATTGAATCCAAAGGAGGTGTAAGTGTTGCAGATCATAAAAACCCTTCGGTTAATAAAATATTATCTCTTCCTGTTGCCGGATTAATGAGTCATGAAGACGGATATGAAGTTGCAAAAATGTACACCGCTATTGATGCAGCCGCCAAAGAACTTGGTTCAAAACTATCGGCACCTTTCATGACTTTATCTTTTATGGCCTTGCTGGTAATACCTCATTTGAAATTAAGTGACAAAGGATTATTTGATGGAGACAGCTTTTGTTTAATTAGTTAATGGGCTAATGTGCTGATGCGATAATGTGATAATATTAATTGCAGTAAAAGAACAATTAAAGAAGATTCTCGTTTTTAGGAGAAATGAAAATTTATAAAATTCAATTTATTTTTTATATCAAATGAACGAATCAAAATTTATCCCGGGGATTCATAATTATTGTGATCGTTGGTGCGAAAGGTGTTATTTCACAAGCCGCTGTAGGGTTTACGAAAAGCTGGATGAAAGCGACACCGAAGCAAACGACATCAACAATAAACAATTTGGGATAAATTATCTTCGGGTATGGCTGATGTTACGCGCATAATTTATGAAGACGCAGCAAAACATGGGATAGACCTGGATAAGCAAATAAAAGATAATGAAGAAGAATTTCGAAAAAACGAGGAAAAAACGGAAATAAAATTAAAAGCATCTGAACTTGATCAATACAATAATCAATATATGCTGCTTGCAGAAGTGTGGCTTAAAAAACATGAACATCTTGATGAAATAAGAGAGGATGCTTTGCAGAAAGCGGAACTTGGTATTGGCACGAAAGAAGAAATAATGAATCATTTGCAAACCATCAATGAATGCCTGAAAGTAATTAATTGGTATTTATTTTTCATCAGTTTAAAATTTAAAAGAGCGCTCTCCGGAAAATTTGATGACGATGGGTGGGAAGAAGAAAATGGTTTTCAAAAAGACTCCGACGGCTCTGCAAAGATTGCATTGATAGCTGCAAAACGAACTTTCGATGCCTGGCATCAACTTTTTAATATCTTACCGAAAGAACAGGAAAACCTGATTCCGTTACTTTCCATTTTACAAAAAATCCAAAAAAAAGGCGAAGAAGAATTTCCTAATACAAAAAAATTTACCAGACCTGGATTTGATGAGGACTTAAAGCAAATTGCGTAAACACTATCTTATAACTTCAGATATTTTTCCATTGCGGTTTGATATTCCAATGCAATACCGCGGGCTTCTTGTGCAAAATTTTCCTTATTCCCTGCATAAATTATCGCACGTGAAACATTTACCAATAGTCCACAATCCGAAATGAGACCGTATTTGGAAACTTCGGCAAGACTACCACCCTGGAAGCCCACTCCGGGAATCAATAGAAAATGATTGGGAATTATTTTTCTTATAGAAGCAATCTCGGCAGCTTTGGTAGCGCCCACCACAAACATGAGGTTTTCATTGGTTCCCCATTCAGCAGTTTTTTTTATTATCTCTTCATATAAAAAATGATCGTTTATTTTCTGCTGTTCAAAATCTTTACTTCCTTCATTACTCGTAAGCCCCAAAACAATTGTCCATTTATTTCCATAATCCAGGAAAGGTTTTATGCTGTCGCTTCCCATGTAAGGCGCCACCGTTATGGCATCAAAGGGAATGGTTTCGAAAAAAGCCTTCGCATATTGATGAGAAGTATTTCCAATGTCCCCGCGTTTGGCATCTGCTATTTTAAAATGTGTGGAAGGAATATAACTTACGGTTTTTTCGAGTGTTTCCCAACCTTTTACTCCTTGTGCTTCGTAAAAAGCGGAATTGATTTTATAGGCTACACACAAATCTTTTGTAGCATCAATGATTTGTTTATTAAATTGAAAGGCTGCATCGGGTCGCGATTGCAGGTGTACCGGAATTTTTTCAATATCCGTATCCAGCCCTACACATAAATAGGATTTTTTTTCTTTGATCTGTTGTATTAAATAATTTCTATTCATTTATTTGTTTTATTTCTTACTCCGTATTCTATTTTTTCACCCTCATCTCCATTTCTTTCGCAATTTCTTTCGCAAAAAAGCCATTGGATTTTTTTAAATTTTCAATGATCTGTTGCCTGCTTAATTCATCACGATTCTGGCTCAATTTAAAAACATTATCCAAACTTTCCACTTCTATTTGAAAACCAATAATCGCCTTCAACATCCGATCCACATATTCCACTGGCATTTTATGAAACGCAGCTGCACTCACTGTCCCCTCATATTGCTTGGTAATGTTTTCAATTATTAATTTAGTCCCTTCGTCATCAGTAAATTTAATTTTCCCTTTGGCATGCACGTCTATATAGTTCCAGGTGGAAGCTACATTTTTTGTTACATACCAACTCGCACTTACGTAACAATGCGGGCCGGTAAAAATTACCAACACATTTTCATTTTGAGAAAATGCCTTGTAATGATCACTGTCTTTCATAATGTGGCCTGTAAAAATTATTTGCTCATTTTGCTTTTTTACTTCCAGCGGAATATGAGTAGCCACAGGAAAATTATTTTGAATTCCCGTAACAATCGCAAAAGAATTTCTTTGCATGAATTCATAAACTTTTTCTTTATCGGTTTCAGTAAAGTGATAAATTTTGTACATATCAGGTATTATTAAATGATACTATTTTTCAATTGACAAATATTCTTTCATGATTTCACCAAATTGATATACCTCTTCAAAAGTATTATACAATGGTACAGGTGCTACACGTATCACATTAGGCTCGCGCCAGTCGGCTATCACACTGTTCTCATTTAAAAAGTCAAAGATCTCTTTTCCTTTGCTGAGCATCAGCATCGAAACCTGGCAGCCATGTTCTTTTTCTGCTTGCGGGGTAATTATCTCAAGAATTCTCTTTGAGTATGTCGTATTTACCTCATTTAGAATAAAAAGAAGATAGTCGCTTAGTTGCTTCCCTTTTGCGATTATGTTTTCAAAGCCTGCTTCAGCAAAAACATCAAGAGATGCCAGATGCGCTGCCATACTTAAAACCTGTGTATTGCTCACCTGCCAGCCTTCTGCAGTGGGAATGGGATTAAAATCCTTTTTCATTTGAAAACGTTCATGTTTATTAGTTCCCCACCAGCCTGCGAATCGAAAAAGAGACCTATCAGCAATATAACGTTGATGTATAAACGCACCAGCAATACCTCCGGGCCCAGAATTCAAATATTTATAAGAACACCATACAGCAAAATCAACATTCCAGTCATGCAACTTTAATTCAATATTCCCAGCTGCGTGGGCCTGATCAAATCCGCATTTCGCACCCGCTTCATGCGCGGCAGCAGTAATGGACTTCATGTCGAATAGCTGCCCTGAATAATAATTAACGCCGCCCATAATTACCAAAGCCGTTTCATTTCCATATTTTTCAATCGTAGAAATAATATCATCATTTCTTAATACATGCTCACCTTCCCTGGGTTTTAATTCGATTAAAGCATCCGCAGAATCATAGCCATGCAATTTTAATTGTGATTCTATTGCATATTGATCAGAAGGAAAAGCCTTTTCCTCACAAACAATTTTATAGCGTTTCTTTTCAGGTTTGTAAAAAGTAATAAGTAACAGATGAAGGTTGATCGTTAATTGGTTCATTACTACAATTTCTTCCGGCATCGCCCCCACAATCGCTGATAATTTATTTGGAAACTTATCATGATAATTTACCCAGGGATTTCTTCCATGAAAATGTCCTTCCACTCCATAATTAGCCCAGTTCTCCATTTCATTGAGTACATATTCCTGCGCATTTTTTGGTTGTAGTCCCAATGAGTTTCCATTAAAATAAATACATTCTTTTCCATGAAGAATAGGTATAAAAAATTTATCTCTGAATTTTTTTAAAGGATCTTCCTTATCAAGCTGCCCGGCAAACTCAATTGAATCATCAAAAATCATATTTTGCATTTTTTGTTTGTTTACTGCAATAGCAATATTACAATTTGAAACACGATTTTTGATTATAAAAAATTTCCAAGGATAATTTTTTAATCTTTGCCGGAATTAGAAAGATTTGAAATTGTCGCAGGGTGGTGGACACTGGCAGGCGGGAGGATTCAATCTTTCCACAATAAAAATAATAATGGATTATTACTTTACGATAGAAACAAGCCCTGTTGCTGAATTTAAAGACCGGGGAAGCAAATTCCTGGCTTATTCTTTTCCTTTGAAAAATGCAAGTGATTTTAAAAAACATCTTCAAAGCTTGAAGAAAGAACACTCAAAAGCAGTACATCATTGTTTTGCTTACAGAATAGGAACTGATGGTAATAACTTCCGTACCAGCGATGCTGGCGAGCCTTCCGGAACAGCAGGAAAACCAATTCTTGGTCAAATAGACTCCAAACAACTTACAGATATTTTAATCATTGTTGTACGATATTTCGGAGGAACTTTATTAGGTATCCCGGGGCTCATTAATGCTTATAAAACCGCATCATCATTGGTTTTGCAATGTACTCCCATAGTACAAAAAGCTGTAGAAATTAATTATGAATTACAATTTAATTACACAGAAATGAATGACATAATGCGCATTATCAAACAAAATAATTGCACTATTCACAAAAATGAAATGTTGTTATTTTGTAAAATGATAATTGGCATTCCAAAAAATAAAAGAGAGAAAATTTTAGATTCGTTACAGGGAGTGGAAAATTTAGAATTACGCATTGTCAATTAATTTTTTAATTTTAATTATGGAAAAGAAATATCAAACCTTTTGGAGCTTTTATCCATATTATCTCACAGAACATAAAAACCAGGTAAGCCGGACTTTGCATTTTACAGGAACCTTATTAATTTTTGTTTGCCTCATTCTCGGGGTCATTACAGGCAAATGGTTTTGGTTTATTATCATTCCATTGTGCGGGTATGGATTTGCATGGTTTGGCCATTTCTTTTTTGAAAAAAATAAACCCGCCACTTTTGTGTATCCATTATATAGTTTGGGAAGTGATTTTGTAATGTTCTGGCATATTATAACAGGGCAGATTGCTAAAAAACTAAAAGATGCAGAAAAGATTGTTAGATGATTTTTTCAGGATTCAATCCTGTCAATTTTTTATGATTTCTGCTAAAAACAAAGAATGCAACAATTAAGGATACATTATTTTCAGCATGTTCCTTTTGAAAGCATTGGGAATATTGGGGAATGGTCTTTTACAAATAAACATAAACTCACCTTTACAAAATTCTTTGAACACGCCATTTTGCCTGACCTGGAAAATATTGACTGGCTGATCATTATGGGCGGTCCAATGGGAGTTTATGATGAAAATAAATTCAAATGGCTGGTAGCAGAAAAACAATTTATAAAGCGTGCCGTTGAAGCCGGAAAAACAGTGATCGGTATTTGCCTGGGCGCCCAATTAATAGCTGAAATATCAGGAGCAAAAGTTTACGCAAATGAATGTAAAGAAATCGGGTGGTTTCCTATAGACCTAAGCACAGAAGGAGAAAAGAATAAATTATTTGCAGGTGTAGATAGCTCTCTTACAGTTTTTCATTGGCATGGAGACACTTTCGATCTTCCCGGAAATGCGGTTCATTTGACATATTCCAAAGCTTGTAAAAGCCAGGCGTTTCTTTTAAACAAAAAAGTGATTGGGCTTCAGTTTCATTTGGAGATGAATGAAGATGCTTTGAAAAAAATGCTTGAAAATGGAAAGCCGGAATTGATAAAAGAAACCTTCGTACAAACAGAAGAAGAAATTTGGAATTCAAGGAAATTGATTGAAGATAATAAAGAACTTTTATTCAGGATTTTAGACAGATTAGCCGCCAGGGAGCTATAAAAAATCAAAGAAATCTTTCACTCACCAACAGTTCCTTTTTTCCGGATGTATATTTATAAAATCCTTCACCTGTTTTTATTCCTAAGTTTTTGGCATTTACCATATTCACCAATAACGGGCATGGCGCATATTTTGGATTGCCAAAACCTTCTTCCATTACTTTTAAAATAAAATAACAAACATCAAGCCCGATAAAATCAGCTAACTGTAATGGCCCCATTGGATGCGACATTCCGAGCTTCATTACCGTATCTATTTCTGCGACACCGGCTACGCCTTGATACAAACTATAAATAGCTTCATTGATCATCGGCATCAAAATCCTATTGGCGATAAAACCGGGATAATCATTTACTTCGCAGGGAATTTTTTCTATTTTTTTACTAAGTTCAATTATAATTTTTGTAACTTTTTTATCAGTAGCATAGCCATTTATAATTTCTACTAATTTCATTACAGGAACAGGATTCATAAAATGCATTCCGATAACCTTCGATGGATCCTTAGTAACAGAGGCAATTTTGGTAATAGAAATAGATGAAGTATTCGTAGCGAGAATACAATCTGCTGGCGCGTGTTCATCAATGTCTTTGAAGATCTTTAATTTTAAGTCTTCATTTTCTGTGGCAGCTTCTATCACCAAATCACAGTTTTGAACCCCGTCTTTCAGTGATGTAAAAGTTGAAATATTACTGATCGTTTTATTTTTTATTCCTTCAGGAATGATATTTTTTACAACTTGTCTTTCGAGATTTTTCTTGATTACTTCAAGCGCTTTATCTAACTGGACTTGTGAAACGTCAATGAGATTTACTAAAAAATTATTTTGAGCAAATACATGTGCAATGCCGTTTCCCATAGTACCGGCGCCTATTACGGCAATATGTTTTATCGTCATAATTAATTTTTGAAATAAATAATACAAATGTAAAAGAAAGACTCCGAACCTCCTCCTCCAAAGAATTCCGTTCAGGCAAAGGAATTTCCTTAAGTGTCCCTTTGTGAACTTTTAACTAAAACAATAAATATTTGGAGATTATTATAAAAAGCGCTTAGTTATTATCACTGTTATTTTTAAAATCACCCCTTTTCCATGCCTGAATAAATTCTGCCCAGGCCATCGGGTTAAAAATATTTTGCGGCGGAAGCTGCCCGGCAGAATAAAACTTCTTTGCATTTTGTTTAAAATAATAGTTGGTTGCTTCTCTTCCATCTATAGGATAGGCGTTCAACAAAGCCCTTCGGTTAGCCTCAGAGAGATTTTGTCTTGCTATTTCCTGTTCGTCATTAGGAACTTTTATATTGGCAAAATCACGGTCAAATTCTTCCCTTGTGGGATATTTTTTAATTATAGTAGCAGCTAGGTGAATGGTATCCTGTATCATCAATTGTATCATGCTTTGCTGGTTGCCATCAAGGTTTGTGGGGACGGTTACCGTCTTTGGTTTATAACCTACACTGGTAAATTCTAACTGATCACCTTTTAAAACAACAATTGAAAAAACACCCTCGTCATTGGTTAAGGTTCCCTGGTTACGGCCCTTTACCATAATACTCACTGAAGGTAACCCCTGGAGGCTGTCAGCTGACATAACTACGCCGTATAATTGTACCACAGAATCTTTAAAGTTTTCGAATTGCGCCTTTACAGTAGCAGGGATGGCAAAAAACAAAAATAAAAAATATGGTATAAATTTTTTCATGTATAAAAATATAAAGTTCGGAAATTATTGCCATAAGTTCCTTTTAAAGTAAACAAAGTAAGGGTATCAATGGCTAAATTTGCGGGCAATAATTCTTTTTAACAAAAAATTGAACCATGACTGAAAATGATATATTGAAAGCATTGAGTACTGTAGAAGAGCCTGATTTTAAAAAAGATCTCGTAACCTTGAATATGGTGGCTGACATAAAGATTGATGGGAATTCCGTTTCATTTACTGTAATTCTTACCACACCTGCCTGTCCCTTAAAAGATATCATAAAAAACCGGTGTTTTGATGCTATCCATTCAATGATAAACAAAGAGGTAGAAATAAAAATCAATTTTACAAGCAGAACTACCTCTTTACGAACAGATAAAAAAGATATTCTGAAAGATGTAAAGAATATTATTGCTGTAGTGAGCGGAAAAGGAGGGGTAGGAAAAAGCACAGTGGCGGCAAATCTTGCTCTTGCCATTGCAGCAGGCGGTGCAAAAGTAGGATTAATGGATGCGGATATCTACGGACCCAGCGTTCATATTATGTTTGGCATTCGTGGCGAAAGACCACAAATGCGGGATGTAAATGGGAAAGGGAAAATAGTGCCGATAACCAGATATGGAATAAAAGTAATGAGCATTGGTTTATTAGTTGATGAAAAACAAGCTGTTGTATGGCGTGGCCCAATGGTAAGCAGCGCTATCAGGCAATTCGTTTCTGATGTAGATTGGGGCGAGCTTGATTATCTTGTAATTGATATGCCACCCGGTACAGGCGATATTCATTTGACCATTGTTCAGACCGTTCCTGTTACAGGCGCAATTGTAGTAACTACACCTCAATTAGTAGCGCTGGCTGATGCTAAAAAAGGAATTACCATGTTTAATCAGCCGGGGCTGAAAGTGCCTGTGATAGGGCTTGTAGAGAATATGAGTTATTTTACCCCAAAAGAATTGCCTCAAAATAAATATTATATTTTTGGAAAAGAAGGAGGGAGAAACCTGGCCAGTGAATTTGACATTCCATTTTTGGGGGAAATTCCATTGGTACAATCTATACGTGAAGGTGGCGATATTGGTATCCCTGTAATGATTGGAGATGATGAAATTTCTAAAAATGCTTTTACAGAATTTGGTGACAATGCTATAAGAGCCATCTCTATGCGCAATGCACAATTGCCGGCTACTGAAGTAAGTGCAATGCTCGAGAGGGGATAAATAGGATAAATAGAAATCTGAGATATTTGCTTCTTTGCTGGAAGGGGATAAGATTTAAGAGCATCAATTTTTTCTAAAAAATTAACTATTAAGAATTTACCCGAACATCTGATTAGTTGAGGTTTCCGGCAATACCTAAAATGTTTTTTTAGACCCATGCATATTACTCATAACTATTAGATATATTTATTGATACCAAAACTTCCCCAATGCAAATAATACAAAGTATCCAAAACAGAATTTATGAGATTAGATGTGAAAGAGTAATGCTGGACTTTGATTTAGCAGCCCTTTATGAAGTAGAAACTAAAGCCTTAAACCAAGCTGTAAAGCGTAATATTAAAAGGTTCCCACAGGATTTTATGTTTAGACTTGCCCTTACTGAATGGCAGGGCATCCGGTCACAATCTGTTACCGCATCCGAAAGCCTTATTTCTTTGAGGTCACAAAATGTTACCGCATCTCAAAATAAAAGAAATACGAACGTAACACCTTATGCCTTTACGGAGCAAGGGGTTGCCATGTTAAGTGGAATTCTAAACAGCGACAAGGCCATAAATATGAACATTGCCATTATGAGGGCATTTGTTGAAGTAAGAAGAGTATTACTAAGGCAAAATGATTTAAAAGAACAGATGAAAGAATTAAAGGAGCGGATAGGGGAACATGATGCGCAGCTAAACCAAATTTATGACACTATGGAAAACCTCTTAGATGAAAAAGCAAACCAACGGAAATGGGATGAGAGAGAGGATAGGATTTAAAAATAAGATAGGATAATAAACCATATATAAATAAAAAAAGGATAAACTGAAAAAAATCAGTTTATCCTTTTTTGTTGTCCTGCACGGACATTTCTCGAACCACTTTATACCTGATTTGACAAGACTCGCCAATCTTTTGATGGCATAAGATTGGATGAGTCTTATTTATTGATTATTAAGCAGTTAAAAGCAGTAAAATTTAAATTATGAAACCTGATAAAAATTACCTGGAATTTATCCGCTCTTTGAAGCAGGAGATTATTAATAGCCGGTACCAGGCTGCAAGGCTCGCCAACCGTGAACAATTGCTCTT
>JGI20206J14855_1000062_pt1 | contig 38074 bp, 39 predicted proteins | sample NGESurdeep092012_6_FD_14855 | JGI IMG/M metagenome (IMG submission 14855) | reverse complement strand
TTTTAATTTACCCAGCAATTCCCTTTTATTATTAGCCGTTGGTAGAAAGGGATGAAAAGGTAATTGGAACAAGCTATGTAAAGTAACTCCGCCGGCATTGATAGCTGCTACACCGGTGGGAGCAGCCACTATAATATTCTTGGAACAATTTTCTTTTAAATATTTAAGAAAAGTTGTTTTTCCCGTTCCGGCATTACCCGTTAAAAAAATATTCTCACTGGTTTCGGTCACAAACCGATAAGCGAGATCAAATATTTCGTTATGTTCTATTGAAATCATGTTTGTCATGCCGATATATAATTTTCCACAGATTATTGTAAAGATAGCTACAGATAAGCCAGCAAAATTGATAATATTTGCCACAAAGTGCCTGCCTGCTTCACTCCTCACCTTTCAACTTTTTGGCAGGCAGGCCGTGGCAAAAAACTAAACCGATGATTTTCCCATCAACAACAATTCATTCACGTGCACATCGGTTGAGTACTTTTTATTACCTTCTTTATCGGTATAATTATTATTGATGAGTTTACCATCAATGGCTACTTCGGTTCCTTTTGCGAGATACTTTTCTGCAATGTCAGCCACTTTTCCCCAGGCGATCAAATTGTGCCATTGGGTTTCCGTAACTTTTTCACCATTTGCGTTTTTGTACACTTCGCTGGTGGCCATAGAAAAACGAGCCATTTTTTTACCATTTTTTGTTGTGCGGATTTCAGGAGCTCCTCCTAAATTACCGATGAGTTGAACTCTGTTTTTTAATGCATACATAACTTTGAGATTTGTGTTCATTTTTGTGATGAACTGTTTTAAAATGTTTTTTATTTCAGTTGATAATCCAAATCGTTTGTTTCATCAACACCGCAAAGATGCTATGGCTAAAAAGCGTTATTCGGTTTTTATTCGTTTATAGTTGGATATAACCGTTTGTAAACGGTTGTACTTAGAACTATTTATTGTATCTTCCTTTTTCAAAATCAATACCAATAAGCATGACAGACGAAAACCAAACTGTAAATTGCCTTACATGCGACAAAGCTTTAAAAGGGCGTACTGATAAAAAATTTTGCAATGATTATTGTAGAAACCACTTCAATAACCAATTAAAGGCTGCAAAAAATAATTTGGTGAGAAACATCAATAATGCCTTGGGCAAAAACCGCCGGATTTTAGAAAGTTTTTTTACCCCGAAAGAAGATATTGCGAAAACCCATAAGGACAAATTAATTCATAAGGGGTTTCAGTTCAAATATATCACGCACACTTATACTAACAAGAAGGGAAATGTTTACTTTTTCTGTTACGATTTAGGCTACATGCCTTTGGAAAATGACTGGTATTTATTGGTAAAAAGAAGGGAAGAAAAAGCGACTCACAATAAGGGAAACGAGATCGGATAGTTATCTTATCTGATTTATTTATTTCCTGCACAAATGGTATAGGCTAGGTCTTTTATGAGCAGTAAACACACTTATTTTGTAGATTTCTAATTCATCATTTCCTTTACCCGTTCAAGTTTTGTATCTATCCCTTTTAGGATATCGCGCCAGTTAGGACCAACATAAATATCAGGAATGACGCCGGTTCCTTTTAAAGAAATATGCTGATATTGTACTAATCTGAAAACAGGGAGCCTCACTCTTATTTTAGTATTAGGTAAGGTTATATCAGGAATCATAATTCCGGAATTCCCATACCATCCGCCGCCTGTTTCTTCTCCTACCAATTTAATATTGCTTTGCCCTTTTACATCATTGCAAAACAGTGCGGATGCTGAAAAAGTGAGCCCGTTAATCAGAACAAATATTTTTCCGTTAAAATGATTTTTCTGTTTAGGCCTGAACGTGTGTCTTTCCCAATATCCAAAATGATATTTACCATCTTTCTTTTTATGAGTTACAAAAGCTAAACCGATATTATTAAAAAAACCAGAAGAAATATATTTGGTATATGGCCGCAGATTGTCACTTACCGAATAAGCTGTATCAGCCACTTTAAAAGGAGTATCGCGTAAAAATCTTGTAAGAAAAGCAGATTTAATAATATCACCCCCGCCATTAGCTCTTATATCTATTACCAAATTCTTTGTTTTATTTTTTCGCATTTCGCGAAATGACCTCCTGAAAAAATTCTTTAAATGGCCATTCGAAAATCCATTTACCGTCATGAGTGCAAATGCAGAATCAAATTCTAATGAACGAATATTTTGTAATTTTTGTAGGTGCGCTATTTTACTTTTCGTCAATTTTACTTCTTTCTGATTCTTTTTTACACTATCTGCACGCGGAGCAAAATAAGGAACGCTTATACTTTTGGCAATGCTATTGCTGTCGGTGTAGTCCACCTGGTAATTGTTATATAATCCAAAAATATTACGATGAAAATAGGGAAAGTCTGCGCTTAACCGGATATAATTTACATTTTCAGAGTACCCGTCTTCCACTAGAAAATGAAACATATAATTAATGATATCGGCGCTTTTTATTCCATTAATAGCCGTAATAAAATACCCTGCTTTAATTACACTATCATTTCGGTTTAGATTAGAAAGAACCATCATCGTGTCTTTCCATACTTTTAAATAAAGAGGAAAGGAAGGGATGGTTTTATTTTTTATGAAATGATTCCATCCTTTGCTCATGCTAAAACTTGTGTGGCCACAGTGAATCGTCGAAGTAAGAGGGGCTAATATTTGCCAGCCAAACTGGAGTTCCGTCATGGAATCGGAAATAGCCTGGTATCCTTTATTAAAATAATAATCCATGCTGTCTTCCGGTGTGTACCAATAAAGAGAAGGATGTTTTTTTTCAAGAATATTTCTTAACAAGTTATAGTCCTGTTGTAATTCTGCTTTCGAATATTTTTTATTCGGATTATAATTTCGGGAAATCGAGCAGGAAAAAAGCAATGGTAAAAGTAAGAGTGAGAATAACCGCCTCATAATTTTAATTCCGTATAAAAAATGTAATAATATTATTTCTTTGAATAAAAGATTATTGAAGCGCATTCCATCCCTGTGCAGTAAGCGGATATTTATTTCCTCCTTTGGTAATAATAATTGAACCAGCCTCCTTCTCTGTAATATTGCCTACAATCGTGATTTCTGCATTTGAAGATACTTTGTCAAAATCCTTTTGATCTATTGTAAAAAGTAATTCATAATCTTCACCGCCGCTCAATGCGCAGGCTGTAGGATCGAGCTCAAGCTTATAAGCAAATTGGCGTGCCAGGTCATTCACAGGAATTTTTTCTTCATATAAAATACAGCCTGCTTCACTTTGTCTGCAAATATGCAAAAGCTCGCTGCTCAGCCCATCGCTTATGTCAATCATAGAAGTAGGAATCATTTCCTTTTCAGCAAAAAAATCAATGATATCTTTCCTGGCTTCCGGTTTTAAAATTCTTTTTATAATATAATCCTGGTTTTCAAGGTCAGGCTGTACTCCTTTGGTTTCAAGGAAAATTTTCTTTTCTCTTTCTAATAAAGTTAATCCTAAATAGGCACCACCCAAATCTCCGCTCACGCATATCAGATCATTTTTTTTTGCGCCGCTTCTTGTTACGAATTTATCCGGAGCTACTTCGCCAATTGCGGTAACAGAAATAATAAATCCTTTTTGAGAAGAAGTAGTATCTCCGCCTACGAGATCCACATTGTATTTATCGCAGGCTGCATATACTCCTTCATAAAATTCATCCAGCGCTTCTACACTGAAGCGATTGCTAAAAGCCACGCTCATAGTGATTTGCGAAGGACTGGCATTCATTGCATAAACATCACTGAGATTTACGATCACACTTTTATAACCTAAATGTTTCAAAGGCATATACATCAGATCAAAATGAATTCCTTCCACAAGCATATCAGTAGTTACTACTGTTTGTTTTCCAAAATGATCCATTACAGCGGCATCATCGCCAACGGATAAAATGGTAGAAGCGTTTCTGATTTCATTATTTTTGGTAAGATGTCGTATAAGCCCAAACTCTCCGAGAGAGGAAACTTCTGTTCTTTCAGGGTTCATTTTGATGAATTAAACTTTTATAATTAAGTTGGCAAAGTTAATTCCATTTTGGAGAAGGAAACGGGGAAGTATTTTTCAAATTCTTTGATCTCATTAAAGTGATTATTTTATAAAATTAATTGTTTGTGAATCATCGGGGTATTAAAAGTTGCCAAGAGGTCTATCGTCAAATAAATAATTCTGATTATTTATGCTTTTACTGCAAGTAGTATTTTTTAAAATACATAAAATGATTTATCCTGTTTTTAAAAGAACTTTGTTCCCGTATTAAAAAATAATTTTTAACATGGATAAACTACTCCATAGTGAACAGGAAAAATTCAAGGCTGTTTTTCAAAACGCTTCTCTTGGAATTCTTGTGATCAATGAATCGGGAATTATCACACTTGCCAATGATTTTTTATTGACTCAGTTTGGGTATTCTGAAGCGGAAGAATTGATTGGAAAAACAATGGAAATACTCATTCCAAAGCGGTATCATCACCAGCATGTGTCGGACCGGAAACATTATATGCAACATCCTGTAACAAGGCCAATGGGAATGGGAAGAGATCTTTATGGGGTAAAAAAAGACGGTTCTGAAATACCATTGGAAATAAGTTTGAGCAGCTATACCAATAATGAGGGTGTTTTTTCGATAGCTTTTATAAGTGATATTTCCCAAAGAATAGAAGTACAAAATAAATTGCTGGAACAGAAACTGGCACTTGCTTCTATGAATAAAAAAATGGAAGCATTGAATGAAGAGTTAGAAAAAAAAGTGGAGGTGCGTACTTCAAAACTGCAGGAAACCTTGCAAAAATTAGAGGCATCTAAGGATGAACTATCAAAAGCACTGAACAAAGAAAAGGATTTGGGCGACATGAAAAGTGCATTTGTTTCAATGGCCTCCCACGAATTCAGAACTCCTTTAAGTACTATACTTTCTTCCGCATCGCTTCTTGCAAAATATAAACTGACTGAAGAACAATCAAAAAGGGATAAACATATTCAGCGTATCAAATCTTCGGTAATAAACCTGAATAATATTCTTAATGAATTTCTTTCTTTGGGAAAAATCGAAGATGGCAAGATCACTGCGCACGAAACTGAATTTGATATAGAAGAATTTATTTCTTCACAAATAAATGAAATGGCAGAGATATTCCAGGCCGGGCAGAGTGTAAATTATTTCCACGAAGGCAGGAAGGAAGTTACGCTTGATGAAGTTCTGTTTAAGAATATTTTAATCAATTTACTTTCCAATGCGGCAAAATTTTCCGGAGAGAATAAACCCATTTATATTACCACGAAAGCAAGTGCTAATAAATTTCAATTTGTTATAAAGGATGAAGGAATGGGTATTTCAAAAAAAGACCAGGAACATTTGTGCGAAATATTTTTCCGCGCGAGCAATGCAATCAACATACCCGGAACTGGCCTTGGGCTTCATATTGTAGCCAAATATGCAGAAATGATGCATGGGAAAATAAAAATAAAAAGCGAACTGGATGAAGGAACCGAAATAAGTTTAATCTTTGCGCAATGACAAAAATATTATTAGTAGAAGATAATAATGAAATAAGAGAAAATACTGCCGAAATACTTGAGTTGGCTAATTATGAAGTTTTTGCCGCAGCCAATGGGAAAGATGGATATGCATTGGCCCTTAAAGAAACCCCTGATCTGATCGTATGCGATATAATGATGCCTGTGCTGGACGGATATGGTCTTTTACACCTTGTTAATAAAAACGAAAGTTTAAAAGGAATTCCTTTTATTTTTCTGACTGCCAAAACTGAACGCGGCGATTTCAGGAAAGGTATGGAAATGGGCGCTGATGATTATATTACCAAACCTTTTACTGACATTGAATTGTTGAATGCTATAGAAAGTAGGTTGCAAAAAATAAAATTTCAAAACGAACGGGCTAATGCCTCACAAACTTTGAATGATTTTTACAACGAAATAAAAAATGAAAATGCACTGGAGAAATTAACAGAGTCGAATATCATTAATTCCTACAAGAAGAAACAGCGTATATATGCGGAAGGAAATCACCCACACAGTTTGTATTATATAAACACCGGAAAAATAAGAACCTTTAAAACCAATGAAAATGGCAAGGAACTTACAATAGGACTATTTAATGCAGGCGATTTTTTTGGATATAACGCACTTTTGGAAAATTCTGTCTATAAAGAGACTTCCGAAACTTTGGAGGAATGTGAAGTAAACATTATTGGCCGCGAAGATTTTGAAATACTCATTAATAATAATAAAAAAGTAGCGCAGAAATTTATCAAAATGCTGGCCCAAAATGTAACTGAAAAAGAAGAACTACTCGTGAATCTTGTTTATAATTCTTTGCGCAAAAGAGTAGCAGATGCCATTATAACTCTGTCCAAAAAATATAAAGAAGAAAGTAATCCTGATTTTAGCATTCATATTTCAAGAGAAGACATGGCACACATCGCAGGTACTACTACCGAATCTCTGATAAGAACGCTCAGCGATTTTAAAAATGAAAAACTCATTGAAGCAGAAGCGGGTTATGTAAAAGTTCTGGATGAAAAAAAATTACTTGAAATGATAAATTAATTTTCCCCTATTTTGTAGCATTCTCTCATTATAATTTTTGTATAAGTTCAACCACCTTTTCCAAATTATATACTTTTTTTCTTAGAGTCATTAGGAAATGCCATTAATCGAGGTGATCTCAATCTGGTTTCTATTTTCTATAGTTCTCTGTATCCAAAATTTCGCTGCGGCCGGTTTTTTCTGTAACCCTGATTCTAAATACAATACCTTCAATATGTGTATAATCCTTAGTAGGGAAAGGCCATTCGGGTGATAGTCTTACGGTTTCACTGGAAATCTTTGGAAGAGCGCGGGATATTAATATCTTGAGACCTTTATTTCTTTCCTTCGTATCAACAAGTTCTTCGTAAGTTCCCCAAATTATTACTGATTGCCAATCGGCCAAATCTTCCATTTGATCTATCTGGAAACAAACATTGGGATTTTTTCTCATCATAGATATTTTCATTCCTTCAAATGATCGTGCAAAATATAATCACCGTCATAAGCATAGCTTATAGGAACCACATAGGTTTTACCATCAGCATGGCAACCGATTCTGCCTACAATATTTCCAGAGATTATTTTTTCAATTTGCGTTTTACCTAATTTCTTAAACATTATCTGATTTTTTAAGATTAATTTATTTCAGCACCGGTCACTATAAAAAAGTGTATCCGCCATTAATTTTTTCCTTTTCCACTATTTATAGTTCCACACCTTTTCATTTAATTTAAAAGTGCATAAGGAATTTGAAATGATAGAAAGTCAAAAGTAGGCTTATGGCAATTGTATAATAATGATATTGGTCATATAGTAATGTGAGCCTTATCATTAAAGTAAAAAATGACAATTGCATTAACAGAATATGGAACAATTTGATAAAAATAGAAAATGAAAATCTTCAATATAAGTTTGCCTGCTGTATCATTTCGAAATGAATTTTTAAAATTTTGTGGCACTTTTTTATATTAGCTATCTAAAAACGGTCAGTAATATCGCAATTTGTTATTCAGTATTTTTTCATCCCATTAAATTTACTGCATTTTTTTAAAAAGAATTAGTCTTTTGAATAACTTTTTTTTAAGATTAGTTGGAAATTTGTAAAACGGTTTGAGGATTAAAAATTTCTCTCATTCCTGTCTTTTCTTATATTTTAAATTAAATTGTATGTCAGAAATAATTAAAGAATTTAATGACTATCGCGCAAAAATGAACAAGGTTATTTTAAGCAAAAATAATCTTGTGATGAAACGCCTCTGGAACCTCGATACAAATACCTATGAAGAAGGAGCGTTAGATAAAAAGACAAAAGAAATGTTGGGTTTGGTTGCAAGTATGGTTTTGCGCTGCGATGATTGTATCAGGTATCATTTAGGGAAATCCTCCGAGTTGGGTGTTACAACGGAGCAGATGTATGAAATTTTTGCAGTAGCCAATATTGTCGGAGGTACTATCGTAATACCCCATACGCGCCGCGCTGCAGAATATTGGGAAGAATTGCAGGAATAATTCTTTATCAAATATTTCCATTAAATTCTTCTAAAGCCATCTTCTGGTAAAAATCATTTTCAGGTAAATATTACTTTTATAAAACTGCTCCGGCCACTGGTGAATTATTAAAGAGGATTATGGAATTTATTTTCTTTAATTTTAAACAATAAAATTATATCCAGCAAGTGCATTTATTCAATAATTTTTTTTATTCAAAACAAGATAGGAGTTTCAAAAGACAACTCCGTAATGTACTTGGGTTTGCTCCTCAAAATTTGGATTTGTATAGAACTGCCTTGAGCCATCGCTCGATCCGTGAAGGTGCAGATGAAAATAATGAACGGCTTGAATACCTGGGAGATGCAATAATCAGTTCAATTGTAGCCCATTTTCTTTTTATGAGATATCCTTATAAAGATGAAGGTTTTTTAACTGAAATGAGAAGTAAGATGGTAAACAGAAATCAATTAAATGATATTGCTGTAAAAATTGGTTTGAAAAAAATTACTCTTTATAATCATTTTGATCATTCCTTAAAAGTTTCTCAGATATTTGGAAATACCTTAGAAGCCCTAACTGGCGCGGTTTACCTTGACAAAGGATATATCAAAACCCAAAAATGGGTAAATCAAAGAATTATCAATCCACATTTGTTTATGCAGGAACTTGAGAATCTTGATATTAATCAAAAAAATAAGTTGTACGGATGGGCTAATAAAAACGGGAAAAACCTTGAATTTGAAACTATTGATGAAACCGTTGAAAACGGAAGGAAATTATTTACTATTGGCGCCATGATAGATGGAGAATTAATAGCAGAGGCAAAAGGCTTCAATAAAAAAGATGCGAGTCAGATCGCCGCACAGCTTGCTATTGAAAAACTGAACCTTTCCTAATCAGTTGCAATTTATATAAGATATTTGTTTTTGACTTATTGAAAAAATAAAAATGGACACATGATTTTTGGAATTATTGGAAGTGGAAGCTGGGCTACAGCAATTGCTAAAATATTAACGGATAATAAAAATAAAATCAACTGGTGGCTGCGCAACGATTCTAATATTAATAGTTTTAAAAGCCGTCGTCATAATCCGCAATATTTGAGTTCTGCATTTTTCGATACCAGACTCATCAATTTTTCTACCTCTGCCGAAGAAGTTATCAAACACAGCGATACTATTATAATAGTTGTCCCTTCTGCATTCGCTTCCGAAGCGCTCCAGGGATTACCAAAAGATATTTTTTCAAATAAAAAAATTATTTCTGCTATAAAAGGAATTATTCCCCAAAAGAATATTTTGCTCAATGAATTTTTAAAGGATGAATTTGGAGTGGAACTTAATAATTATTTTACATTACTCGGCCCGTGTCATGCAGAAGAAGTAGCGGCGGAAAAGCTTTCTTATCTTACTTTTTCGGGTATTGATGAAGAAATGACAAAAACGATTTCTTATCATTTTAAAACGGCTTATCTAAATACGCTTCACAATGCAGATATATATGGAGTTCAATATGCTGCTATTTTAAAAAATATATATGCAATAGGCGCCGGTATTGCACATGGACTTGATTATGGAGATAATTTTTTGAGTGTTTTCATTGCCAATAGCGCTGATGAAATGGCGGGATTTTTAAGAAAAGCAGGAATACAAAATGTAGAAGTGGGAACTATAGAACATCATGCTAGAGATAAAAAAGCAAAACCCAGAACCAACTACGCGGCATCGGTCTATCTTGGCGATTTATTGGTAACCTGCTATTCTTTATACAGTCGCAATCGTACTTTTGGCAACATGATAGGCAAAGGATATTCTGTACGATCGGCACAGTTAGAAATGAGCATGGTGGCCGAAGGTTATAATGCCAGCAAATGCATGTATATCATCAATCAAAAAGTAAAAGCAGAAATGCCCATTGCGGAAGCTATTTATAAAATATTGTGGAATGAACTTCCCGCAGATGAAGGATTTGAGGAGATAGAAAAAACTTTAGTTTGATGTTTTATTATTGCTAAATTGTTTCATTGTTAAATTGTTAATCAAGACTATGGGCCAATTTAACCGTTCAAAAATTTAATTATTCAACAATTTGAAATCCGCATTCTTAATCTTTATGTCAGCCCTTATCTTTTTTGCATGCAAAAAAGAATCATTTATTACGAGTCCAAATGCAAATTTGAGCACAAGCGCCGATACATTATCATTTGATACTGTTTTTGTAACTACCGGTTCCATAACTCAGTCCTTTAAAATATTTAATAACAACAATCAAAAACTTCGTTTATCCCAGGTAATACTTTCCGGAGGTTCTTCTTCGCCTTTTAAAATGAATGTGGATGGTACTTCCGGATCCGAAGTGGATAATGTAGAAATCGATGCCAATGACAGCATTTATGTTTTTGTACAGGTAAATATAAATCCTACATCCGATTCACTTCCTTTTATTGTCCGCGATAGCATTCAGATAGATTATAATGGTAATAAAAAGTGGGTACAACTTCAGGCCTATGGCCAAAATGCTATCTTTTTGAAAAACAAAGTACTTACTGGAAATGAAACCTGGAACAATACATTACCTTATGTAATTTTGGGCGGAATTCAGGTAGATACTACTGCAATCCTAAATATTTCAGCAGGAACAAAAATATTTTTACATGCCACGGCGCCTTTTTTGGTAGATGGAACCTTGATAACAAATGGTACCAAAGATGCGCCTGTTGTTTTTTCCGGCGACAGACTTGATGCAGATTATGAAAATCTACCTGCAAGCTGGCCCGGAATATTTTTTAGAAGTACTAGTGAGAATAATTCTTTAAAACACACTATTATCAATAATGCTTACCAGGGAATTATTGCGCAGGGCCTTTCTACTTCTTCCAATCCAAAACTCAACATCTCTCAATCCATTATTAATAATATTTATGATGCAGGGATCCTGGGAATCAATACTAATATTTATGCTGACAATTGTTTGATATCCAATTGCGGTAGTAATATAGAGATAGTTTATGGTGGCGATTATCGTTTTATTAGTTGCACAGTAGCTTCTTACGGCACTAGCTATATTATTCATAGCAATCCTGTTTTACAATTATCCGATTTTACCACACAGGGAGGAACTAATTACACTGCTCCACTAAGTGCCTTTTTACAAAATTGTATTTTTTGGGGAGACGGAGGTACTGTTGATGATGAAATTGCAATAGACAAGCAGGGAGCATATCCTTTCTCAGTATCATTTGATCATGTATTGTATAAGGCAAAAGATGATATTGCCAATGCAACTTTTACTTCTTCAATAAAAAATGAAACACCAATGTTTGACAGTATTGATGTTTCACATAATTTTTATGATTTTCATTTTAATAACCATCCCAATTCACCTGCTGTAAATGCCGGTGTGGTCACGCAATTTCTTTATGATCTGGATGATAACCCAAGAGGTTCCGCGCCGGATATCGGATGTTATCAAAGGCAATGATTTTTAATAAGTATTTCTAATCAAAAAGAAGAATTATTGTTATTTCTTTGCTTACTGTAAAAGATATATTTTGTCTCTTTCACTGAAATTTTTCATAATCATCAATGATCAGATTTGCATCAGCTAGTTCTTTTTTTGATTGAGTGGTAGAAAGTGCAATTACTTTCATTCCTGCGGCTTTTGCAGATTTTATGCCTACAACAGCATCTTCAAATACGAGACATTTTTTTGGATCAACGCCTAACAATGAAGCAGCTTTGATATAAATTTCAGGATCGGGTTCCCCCTTTTTTATATGTAAAGAATTTACGATGGTTTTAAAATATTTTTTTATAGGAACATGTTCAAACATGAAATCAATATTAGGCTGTATTCCTGAAGTCGCTATAGCCATTGGAATATTTTTTTTATGTAAATAATCCAGGAATTCAATTAATCCGGAAATAGGTTTTATAAAAGGCAAGTAAATTTCGCGGTATAGCGCTTCTTTCTCCAGTGTATATTTTGTAGATTCTTCTTTGCTCATTTTTCTTCCATAAATATATTCAACGGCATCTTTATTAGTGCGTCCATTTAGGTGGGTATTAAATTCTTCCTCAGAAATTTGTTTCCCCATGTTCTTTAAATAGGCCTCCCATGTTTTGCGATGAAACGAATTGTTGTCCAATAAAGTTCCGTCAAGGTCGAAGATGACTGCTTTTGTATCAAACTTATTTAAAATCTTATCAATACTTGCCTGGAGGTTTTTGCCAATTGTTTTCATAAACACTCAATAATTTACTTGCTTGTAAAGTTCGCATAAATATGATTGAATTTTTATCAAATCATTTTTTATCAAATCAGTACCTTTATAAAAAAATTATGAAAAAGATATTTTTCGCAAGCGTACCTCTAATGTTGTTTTCGTTTATGCCTCCTACTAAAACATCAAAACCAAAAAGCCCTGAAACAATTTACCAGTTTAAAGTGCCGGGACTTTTAGGTGGCACAATTGACTTTTCTCAATTTAAAGGCAAAAAAATACTGGTAGTAAATACGGCTTCTAAATGCGGAAATACTCCCCAATATGATGACCTCGAAAAATTGTACAATAAGTACAAAGACAAACTCGTAATTGTTGGTTTCCCTGCTAATAATTTTGGTGGCCAGGAACCAGGTAGCAATGATCAAATCGCCGAGTTTTGTAAAAAGAATTATGGTGTTACTTTTCCTATGGCAGCAAAAGTTTCAGTTAAAGGGGATGATATGGCTCCCATATATAAATACATGGTTGGATTAGCTGAAAAAAATGGATTTACTGATCCTATTAAATGGAATTTTACTAAATTCTTATTTGATGAAAATGGTAAATTCCTTACAGTTTTCTTTAACAGGGATAGGTTAATTCCCGATAATCCAGATGAAAAAGGTAAAGAAGCGTATGAAAAGTTATTAAGCTATTTGAACTAAGAATTCATTTTCGAAACCTTTTGTATTTCATCAGATACTTTGGTTTTGTACCAAAGTATAAAATACCTGTTTCTTATTTTAAAAATATAAACCTGGTTTAAAGCCAGCATTTAATCTTTGCCTAGAATGCAATTTGATAAAATTATAGCACAGGAACAAGTGAAAAGAAGACTAAGAGAATTAGTTCAAAATAACCGTCTTTCACACGCTCTCTTATTCCTTGGAAAAGAAGGTAGCGGTGCATTGCCATTAGCTATTGCATTTGCTCAATATATTTTGTGTGAAAAAGCGAATCCTGCAGTAAAATCCGAAAATGCTGTTTCGTTATTTGGCGGAGAAGAACCGGAATCGGCACTTTTATACAATGAAGACAGCTGCGGTGTTTGCGCGTCCTGCATTAAAGTGAACCAATTGATTCATCCTGATTTGCATTTTTCTTATCCCACTTTGAAAAAAGACACCCGTCACGATAAAGTAGTAAGCACCGATTTTATTAGCGAATGGCGTGAATTTATTCAGCAATTTCCTTATAACAATGTAGCAGACTGGATCAATTTTTTAAAAGAAAATTCCAAATCTAAAATTGAGAATCCCATCAACAAACAAGGAAATATCACTGTTTTTGAATGTGATGATATTTCGCATAAGTTGAGTTTAAAATCTTTTGAAAGTCCATACAAAATTTTAATTATGTGGATGCCCGAATTTTTGGGCGCGTCTGGAAATAAACTTTTGAAACTGATTGAAGAACCGCCGCCTGATACATTATTTATTTTTGTTGCTGAAGATGAGAGTGCTATTTTACCTACCATTTTATCAAGAACACAATTGATTAAAATTCCTTCTCTTTCCAATGCGAATGTGGAGAAAGCTTTAATAAAAAATTATTCTGTCCAACCTGAAATTGCCACTCAGATTGCCGTCATTTCCGAAGGAAATTTTAGGGAAGCATTGTTGTTATTACAAACTCCCGAAGAAGATTTGTTGCTAAAAGTGCGGGAATGGCTTAATGTAACCGTAAAAAATAGTGTGAACGCGCAGATAAAATGGATTGATGAAATAAGCCGTACCGGAAGAGAGAAGCAAAAGCAATTTTTAAAATATTTTATTCACCTGGTAGAACAGGCGATTCGGGTTCAATATCTTAATGAAGAAGATTTAGGTTCAATTCCTGAAGGAGAAAGAGATTTTGGTTTGCGACTTAATAAAATGTGCAGCATCGAAGCGCAGGAAGCAATTGTAAAAGAATTAGACAATGCTATTTATTATATAGAACGGAATGCGCACGCGAAAATGTTATTTCATTCGCTTACCATTCGTTTTTTACATATTATTAAAGATAATTCACTAATTTTGGTTCATTGATGGAGTAAGATAGGTGCGGATGTTTATAATTTTTTTGAAAAGAGTTACTTTTTATATGCTTTTATAAATTTGCCAGCCAAAGGCAGAAACATAATTTTACATCTTTATTATTTTGAGAGTTTCCTATGATTATTTTGTAAAATTAGCACGTGATGTGACAACAAAAATTATATTCCCATCTGCTAAAATGTTCCTTTTTTTTAATTTACTTATTTAACTATTTATAATGGGATGTACGAGTTGTGGTACCGGAAAACCAAATGGTTGCAAAAGCAATGGTGGTTGCAGTTCGGGCGGATGTAACAGGTTAAATGTCTACGATTGGCTTGCCGATTTACCTGTAGATGATGTGGCAAATATTTGTAGCATCATAGAAGTTTCCTTTAACCAGGGAAGTCGCAAAGATTTTTATAAAAATAGTACTTCATATACTTTTTACAAAGGAGATATAATAACCGTGGAAGGAGTAAGTGGGTTTGATGTAGGTACGGTAAATCTTACCGGTGAATTAGTAAGGTTGCAATTGAAGAAAAAAAGGATAGATGAAAATAGTGTTGAGATAAAGAAAATATTAAGATTAGCCTCTGATAACGATATTGCAAAATGGAAAGAAACCAAAGTGCGGGAACGTGAAGTTTTGATAAGAAGCAGGGCAATTGCCAGGCAATTAAAGTTAGATCTTAAAATGTCGGAAGTAGAAATTCAGGCTGATGCCAGGAAGGCTACCTTTTTTTATATTGCAGATGAACGCGTTGATTTTCGTGAATTGATTAGAATATATGCAACAGAATTTAAGGTCAAAGTGGAAATGAAGCAGATAGGAGCACGCCAGGAAGCCGGTAAAGTAGGTGGCATTGGAAGTTGCGGTCGGGAACTTTGCTGTAGTACCTGGCTCACTGATTTTAAAAGTGTGAATACTAATGCTGCCCGGTATCAAAACCTGAGTATCAATCAGACTAAACTTAGCGGACAATGCGGGAGATTGAAATGTTGCCTTAATTATGAGTTAGATACCTATTTGGATGCCTTGCAATATTTTCCTGAAGACGCAGATGTAATTGAAGTTGCCAAAGGGCGTGCATTTTTAGTAAAGAAAGATATTTTTCGCAATCTGATGTGGTATTCGATGGCAGATAGTACCAAACATTATCCACTCACTATTGAGTCTGTTAAAAGAATAAAAGAACAAAATAAAGCAGGCATTAAGCCTGAAGCTTTGGAAACTGTAGAAATTGTAAGTGGCAAACCAAAAGAAGTAGAGCCTGAATTTGTAGATGTAGTGGGGCAAATAACGCTTAAATCTTTAGATAAAAATAATCGTAAACGTAAGGGTAACGAGATAAGGGGGAACACTAATGACAAAAGTCAGGGACCTGTAAACAAAACCCCACATCAAAATCAACAGAATCAAAGGCCTCCGCAAAATCAACAACAACGACCTCCACAAAATCAAAGAAACAAGCCACGGCCGAATAATAATAATAGAAACACTCGCCCCAACCCAGGTAAAGACAACTAATTTATAAATCCCGAAACTTTTTAATCATTGTTATATATCAGTGAGGCATATACGAAAATTGCAGAAAGATTCTTTTGTACCAAAGTGCATTTTATTCAAGCTTTAAAATAGATTTAAGAAGATGAAGAATTCTTATATATTTCACCCTTTTTCCAAAGGTGTTTTTGGTATAGGGCTAATTCCCATAAAATAGAAATCGGGGCTATTTGTTTGTTTGCTGTAAATAATTCTCTTCTAATTAGTGAAAAACTGTGGATTTCATGCCTAAAATACTTTATCCATAATATTGCTGGCGTTCTATCTCTTCTTTTACAATATCAGGGACTAAAAATCGGATTGATTTTTTCTGTTGTATCATATCACGGATATGCGTACTCGAAATTTGAAGCAAAGGGGCATCTATAACTTTTATTTTTTCATTTAGCATTTCCGGTTTTACTTTAAACCCTGGCCTTTCATATATAATAAGATCATTATCTCTTAATAAAAGTTTATGGTTTTTCCATTTTTTTATATTACTAAAACTATCGCTTCCCATAATGACAGAAAATTGATGTTGGGGATATTTATCTTTTAAATGAGCTAAAGTGTCAATTGTATAAGATGGTTTGGGTAGCTTAAATTCTATATTGGAAGTCCTCAATTTTTTTTCACCTTCGATTGCAAGATCAATTAAATGCTTACGGTGATTTTCATTTATTATGTTACGGCTTTGTTTCAGCGGGTTCTGCGGTGATATTACAAACCAGATTCTCTCTAAGGATGTATAATTTGCTATGTGGCTTGCAACTATTAAATGGCCATTGTGAATTGGATTAAAAGATCCAAAGTATAGCCCAATTTTCATAGAAAGATTGATTTATAGTTATTTATAATTCGACTACATTTATTTGATCCGCTTCATCTAAACGAAGACTTAAAGAATACCCCGCTACTAATATATATATAGGATCTCCCAGTGGCGCTTTTTTCCACACTGTTACTTCCTCTTCGGGTAAACAACCCATTTCCATTAATTTTAATATGATCTCATGATTTTCAAAAGACTTAATTTTTACTTTTGTTCCTGTTTTTACCTGTGATAATTTCATTGGTTATAAATATATTAGCCTTCTGCAAATAATGATTGCGAATTTATAAAAAAGAATTGTGTGGGTACAATAACATTCAATAATCATGGTATTTCTTCTCAGTTAAAGGATAAACTTCTTTTAAAAACTTTGCTTGCATCTATTTTTGCTCTGGAAGGATTCGATTTTAAATCTGTGACCTATATTTTTTGTTCGGATGATTTTTTATTAAAGCTAAACCAACAATACCTTAAGCATAATACGTTTACTGATATTTTAACTTTTACGTTATCGGGTACTTCTCTTCCTATTGTTTCGGAAATTTATATAAGTATTGAAAGAGTACAGGAAAATGCCAGTGCTTTAAAAGTAAATTACCTTGACGAGCTACATCGTGTAATGATTCATGGAATTCTGCATTTATGCAATTTTAAGGATTCTACACAACAGGAAAAGTCTGAAATGAGGGCAAAGGAAGATCATTATCTCTCTATGTTATGAAACTTAAGTTTTGTTTCACGTGAAACAAGCTTACTTTGGTTTCAAATAAGTAAACTTTCTTTTCGAATATCAAGTGGTTTTAAACACGTTTTTTAGAAACAGTTTAAAAGTTCCACGTGAAACATACCATTATAGAGTTCCCCAGAATCCTTAAGGTTTGAGAATAGCCAGAATCATTTATTAATAGTAAGCTATGATTGTATAAGCTAAATAAAAGTAGCAGGTTGGCCGGAATAATATATATAATATATTAGTTATATTAATTGATCCATTATTTGAAAAGGACTTAAAAATATTTAATGATGATTCTTCCTCTAAATTTATTCCCTTCCGACTAAAGTTCCACTATTGCCACACAAACTTCAGTACAGGCAAAAAGAATTCGGAAAAGTCACGGCCAATTCTTCAATACATATATAATGACAAATTGATTCCTGAAAATCCATTTAATTAAGGGCTATACAATTTTTCGCTTTGCGAAAATAAATTAGCCTCTAAAAAACCGGCATATCTTATAACTTTGTCTTTAATAAATTTAAAAATGGTAACTAAAGAAGAAATCTTAAAAGAAGTAGTAATAAAGTTTGCTGGTGATAGTGGTGATGGTATGCAACTTACCGGAACTCAATTTACCAATAATACCGCCTTAATGGGAATTGACCTAGCTACGTTTCCCGATTTTCCTGCAGAAATAAGAGCACCCTTGGGTACGCTTCCGGGAGTAAGCGGCTTTCAATTAAGATTTTCCAGCGATAGAATATTTTCGCCCGGGGATACCTGTGATGTGTTGGTAGCCATGAATGCTGCTGCATTGAAATCTAATTTAAAAACATTAAAAAAAAGTGGAAAAGTAATAGTTAATACGGAGGGGTTTGATACAAAAAATTTGCGACTGGCTAATTATATTGATGGAATAAATCCTCTGGAAGACGGAACCCTGGATGGCTATGAGGTAATTAAAATAGATGTTACCAAAATAACCCGCGAAACATTGAAAGAATTTACCCTTGGCACCAAAGAAAAAGATCGGGCAAAAAACATGTTTGTTCTCGGCTTTTTATATTGGATGTACAATCGCAAATTGGATAATACACTAAACTTTTTAAAAGAAAAATTTGCCAAAAAACCTGATATACTTGAAAGTAATATCAAAGTACTTCAGACAGGATATAATTATGGCGATACCACAGAAACCTTTACTACAAGGTATTCTGTGAAAAAAGCAAAAATGCCTCCTGGAAATTACCGCAGTATTATGGGTAACCAGGCATTAGCTTACGGACTAATAGCTGCTTCACAAAAAAGTGGTTTGCAACTTTTTTTAGGCTCTTACCCTATCACTCCCGCAAGCGATATTTTACACGAACTCAGTCGTCATAAAAATTTTGGAGTAAAAACTTTCCAGGCCGAAGACGAAATAGCTGCAGTAAGTTCTGCAATTGGTGCTTCTTATGGAGGGAGCCTGGGAGTAACGACAACCAGTGGACCCGGGATGGCTTTAAAGTCAGAAGCGATGGGGTTGGCAATGATGCTTGAAATTCCTCTTTTGATTTGTGATATACAACGTGGTGGTCCATCTACAGGTTTGCCCACTAAAACTGAACAAAGCGATTTGTTGCAGGCCTATTATGGAAGAAATGGAGAAAGTCCGATGCCTGTTATTGCGGCATCTACTCCGAGTGATTGTTTCAGTGCTGTATATGAAGCCGTAAGGATTGCGGTGCAACACATGACTCCGGTTATATTTTTAAGTGATGGATATATTGCCAATGGGGCCGAACCCTGGAAATACCCGGAAAGTAAAGACCTGCTTCCTATTAAAGTGAATTTTAAAAAGCAACTTGAAGAAAATGAAGAAGTTTTTCAACCTTATTTAAGAGATCAAAATTTAGTTCGTTCATGGGCAATACCTGGTTTTGCAGGACTTGAGCATCGCGTAGGCGGATTAGAGAAACAGGATATCACAGGAAATGTAAGCTATGATCCTGAAAACCATCAGTTGATGGTGAAGGTAAGACAGGAAAAAATTGATAAGGTAGCCAATGATATTCCTGATCAAAAAATAGACAATGGCCCTGAAAAAGGGAGAGTGTTGGTTTTGGGCTGGGGCAGTACTTATGGCGCTATCAAAAGCGCTGTTGTTGAATTACTTTCCGAAGGATTTTCAGTTTCGCATATCCATATCCGTTATGTACGCCCTTTCCCTAAAAACCTTGGCAGTTTGATTAAAAATTTTGAGAAAGTTTTGATTCCTGAATTAAATAATGGGCAGCTAATAAAAATTATCCGTGATCAATATTTGGTTGACGCAAAAGGCTTTAATAAAATCATGGGAATTCCTTTTACAAAAAATGAATTGATCGAAGAGATAAAAAAGTTGCTTTAATTCATTTTTATAATTTTTTTTCTTTCTTGCCCGGTTCTACAACTGTTTTATAATATTTACAAGCGGGCCTTAATCCGCAAATACTGCATTTTGGGTTCCTGGCCATACAAATATAGCGTCCGTGTAATATCAGCCAGTGGTGCGCTTTGTGAATAAGATCTTTAGGTAAATTTTTCAGTAATTGCTTTTCTACCTCAAGGGGAGTTTTTGCATTGGTAACTAATCCAATGCGATTTGCCACTCTGAATACATGAGTATCCACAGCCATGTTAGGTTGTTTGTCTATAACGGAAGTGATAACATTGGCTGTTTTTCTTCCCACACCGGGCAATTTCATTAATTCATTTACTGTCATCGGGATTTTTCCACCAAAAACATTTACTACCATTTTTGCCATTCCTATTAAATGATTTGTTTTATTATTCGGATAAGAAATACTTTTTATTAGAGGAAAAAGGTCATTAGAAGATGCTTCACTGAGCGATTCGATGTCAGGATAATTTTCAAATATAATAGGTGTGGTTTGATTCACTCTTCTGTCGGTACACTGGGCAGAAAGTATAACAGCGACCAGGAGTTGGTAGGGAGTATCATATAATAATTCTGTTTTGGGTTCCGGGCTGTTTAATTCAAAAAAATTTACTACAAATTGATATCTTTCTTTTTTATTCATAAAAAAATCCCGCATAATGGCGGGATGAAAATAAGGTTTTAAATTTTAAGTAAAATTAACGCGAAGTTACATGCTCCTGCTTTTTAGAAGCATACTCTAATATTCTATTAACTGACTCTTTCCTGGGAGAATACTTAATTTCATTAAGATTTTTATGCGCGCTTGATAATTTTTCAAAAGTGTCACGCAGGTTCCAGTCGGTTTGTAATGCTGCCCTTATCTTAGCTGTTTTTTGTTCGGAAGTTTCATGATACAGGTATCTTACCAGTTCTTCCGGTGTAATTTTAATCATAAAAATGTGTGGCTTTAATAAAAAATAAAAAATCTATCCGCATTTTAAACGCATTTTATTCAAAAATATTGTCTTTCTCTATTTTGCACTGGTAGAATCAAAGTCGATTATATATAAATCTTCATTATCTTTTTTCATCAGATATTTTTCCCTGGCATATTTTTCAAGTGTTTCAGGGTTAGTCTTCAAAAGTTCCAATTCTTTACTGGTATTGGCTATCAGCAGTGCCATGGTCTTTTCGTTTTGCTCTAATTTATTCAACTCCCTTATTCTATTCAGTTGTAGAGGTACATCATTTCTATCAAAGAACATCATCCATACTGCAAAAGCCGTGCCTGTTAGCAAATATTTGCTGGTAAATAAGTAAAGAAGTTTTTTCATATTGCCATAATTAAAATTGAATAATAAATAAAGCACTAAAAATCAATTCTGTAATTTATTTTCTTTTTCTTGTTACTTGTTAAGCATTTCTTACTTTTTTTACTATTATTTTCCAAATTTAATTTTTCCATTTGGAAAAACAGCGCTTTCTCCCAAAATTTCTTCAATGCGAAGTAACTGATTGTATTTTGAAATCCGATCTGTACGGCTTGCGGAGCCTGTTTTTATTTGTCCGCAATTCAATGCGACAGCAAGATCAGCAATGGTAGTATCTTCTGTTTCGCCACTCCGATGGCTCATAATTGTATTGTAGCCATTGTGCTGCGCCAAAGAAACTGCGTTTATGGTTTCAGTTAAAGTTCCTATCTGGTTTACTTTTACCAACATTGCATTTGTAATATGTTCATCTATACCTTTTTGTAATCTTTTTACATTGGTTACAAAAAGATCGTCTCCTACTAGTTGAATTTTTTTGCCTAATCTTTCGGTGATCAACTTCCATCCCTTCCAATCGTCTTCAGCCATTCCATCTTCAAGCGAAATAATTGGATATTGCTTCACCCAGCTTTCCCAAAAATCAACCATTTTTTCTATACTTAATTTTTTACCATCCGATTTATGAAAGTGGTATATTTTTTTATCCGCACTATACATTTCGCTCACTGCCGGATCCATCGCAATCGCCACCTGGCTTCCAGTTTTGTATCCCGCCTTTTCTATTGCGGCCATCACGGTTTCTATAGCTTCTTCATTACTTTGAATGTTAGGTGCAAATCCTCCTTCATCACCCACATTGGTACTATACCCTTTCTTTTTTAAAACGGCCTTTAAAGAATGAAAAATTTCTACACCCCAGCGTAAGGCCTCGCTGAAAGAAGAAGCGCCAACCGGCATCACCATAAATTCCTGGAAATCTATTTTATTATCTGCATGGGCGCCTCCGTTCAGGATATTCATCATCGGAATGGGAAGAATTTTTGCATTGGTGCCACCGATATATCTGTACAATGGAAGATCGGCTTCTATAGCTGCGGCTTTTGCAACAGCCAAACTAATGGCTAATATCCCGTTTGCGCCGAGTTTACTTTTATTCTCTGTGCCATCTAATGCAATCATTTTAGCGTCAATACCAGTCTGGTCTGCAATATCCCAGCCTATTAGCTCATCAGCAAGAATGGTATTTACGTTATTTACTGCTTTAAGTACGCCTTTTCCATCATAGATTTTTTTATTATTATCACGAAGTTCTACAGCTTCGTGTATTCCGGTGCTGGCGCCGGAAGGCACTGCTGCTCTTCCCAGGAATTCATTTTCGGTAAGAACATCTACTTCTATAGTAGGGTTGCCACGGCTGTCTAATATCTGGCGGGCATGGATGTTTGCGATGTAGCTCATTTTTGGATTTTATATGTTTTTTAAATTTCTAATCTTGTTTTAATAAAGTCACTATTTCTTTTATTTTGCAAAATTGCAATAATAAAAACTTTCTTTTAAAAATTCCCGTGTGTGAAATTATTAATTTGTCAAATTTCTAAATACCTCTTCCAAACTTGTGTTCTTACTTTGCAAAGAAATGATATCTACATTATTTTGTAAACTAAATTCCAATAAATGCTTTTTTACTTTTTCAGGATCCTTTGTTTGAATATGGTATTGATTAGAAATCTCTTCTACCTTTTCTACCCCCTTTAAATTTTTTAATAAATTTATATCAATATTTTTTCCGAATTGCACCAATATAACCTGTGAAGTTTTGTTAGCCGATTGCAGATTCACTAAAGAATCATCTGCTACAATGTTACCTTTATTAATGATAATTACTCTGTCGCAAATACTTTCTACTTCCTGCAAAATATGGGATGAAAACAGAACTGTTTTATTTTTCCCCAGGTCTTTAATCAGCTGTCTTATTTCAATGATTTGGTTAGGATCCAGGCCTGTAGTAGGTTCATCCAGAATTAATACTTTTGGATCGTGAATAAGCGCAGCAGCTAATCCCACACGTTGTTTATAGCCTTTACTCAACTGGCCTGTTTTTTTATTACTTTCTAATCTTAATCCTGTGAGGTCAATCACTTCTTCTATTCTTTTTTTTACTCCAGGTTTTAAATGATGAATGTCCGCAATGAATTCAAGATATTCACGCACATACATTTCATAATAAAGTGGATTCCCTTCGGGCAAATAACCAATCTGTTTTTTTGCATCAAGAGGGTTTGATTTTACATCAATTTCATTGACAATGGCGTGGCCGGATTCGGGGGTAAGGTAGCCTGTTATGATCTTCATTGTGGTAGATTTACCCGCGCCATTAGGACCTAAAAAGCCGACGATTTCATTATTACCCACAGAAAATGTAATATCATTTACTGCCTTTTGTTTACCATAAATTTTAGTGAGATTGGAAACATTGATTGACATAGCAGGCAAATGTAAAAATTAATTACCGGATTGATAATGTTTTCAGTTTCGAAAATGATTAGTTAACCTTGTTTTTGTATTTTACTCCTAAAGAGTATTCTAAGGATGCAGTAAACGAACAAAATTTAATGATTCTTAATTTTGGGATTAAATTTTACCGGCATAATCATTTCTTATTTTAATAGATAGAATAAAAAAATACCGGCTATAAAAGATATACCCGGTTGTATAATTGAAACAATGAAAGAATTTATTTTACGCCATCATTTTTTCTCATAAACTCAAGGATATTTCGCGCATCATCATCGCTTAAACCCTGGTTAGGCATACGCACCATACAAATTTCGAGCATGGCCTGAGCTTTGGGATCCTTGTCAATCATCTGATCTGTGTTGGTTACAAAATTCATAATCCATGTCGGTGTTTGACGGATAGTAACTCCTTTCCAACCCGGCCCCACTAATCTTTCATCGGTAAGTTTATGGCAGGCAGAACATTTCAATTCATAGATTTTATCTCCTTTTTCTGCCATGGCTACATCCAGTTTAGCATCCACTTTTACATCATGAAATTTCCCCTCTCCGCGATTGGGATCATAGCTTGGGTTGCCGTTCTGAGTGGCTGCAGCGGTAGCAGTATCAGCAGAGGGAGCTTCAGTTGTGGTAGCATTTTCTTTTTCGCCCGAACCACCACAAGCTGCAAAAAATAGCACTAAAGAAAATACTAAAGAAAAGATGATGAGCATTTTTTTCATAACTGGTATAATTTTATTTTTTACTTTGCAATATTACATTACTAAAGTACTGAATTTTATGAGTATTATCATAAATGCCATAAATTACCAATGATCTAAATCATATTTTCTTTAACTATAAAGTTTTCACTTTGCATTATTTCAAAAAAGCCATGTTTCTAAAGCCTTTTATTGTGAATATAATTATTAATTGCCTGCTCTCATTTGCGATATAAATTATGGAACAAAATACATTCAGCACAAAAAAATGGATCCAGGTAGCCCTTATTAATTTTTGCGTGGTAGCGTTGGCAGGCGTTACCATGCGGTATAAAATTAATTTTGCATTACCTGTAGTAAATCAGAAATATTTATTGCATGGCCATTCCAATTTTGCTTTTGTAGGATGGGTAGCCATGGCCCTTATGATTTTGATGGTACGCTACCTGGTTAGAAATAATGTACCAACCAGTTATAAAAAATACAATTGGATTTTAATTGCCGAAGTGATTGCGTCTTATGCCATGTTCATTTCATTTATTATCCAGGGATACGCTTTATGGTCAATTACATTTTCTACCATTACAATTCTTATATCTTACTTCTTCATATTTTTTTATTGGAAAGATCTTAATAAAGTAAATGATGCGGGCTTTTCGCGTGCGTGGCTCAAAACGGCTTTGGCGCTATGGGCTCTATCTTCATTAGGCGCTTTTATGCTCGCTTACCTGATGGCCAATCATATTATGATACAGGATCTTTATTTCGCCTCTGTTTACTTTTTCATGCATTTTCAGTATAACGGCTGGTTTTTATTTGCCTGTTTTGGAATATTTTTTTCTTACATGCACCGGCTTGGTTTGTACCGGCTTGCATTTCTGAGCAAACGGCTATTTATCATTATGGCCATTACGGTGATACCCACCTATTTTTTGTCCATACTATGGCTGCGCCTTCCCCTTTCCCTTCATTGGATAGCTAATATTTCCGGCATACTGCAATTACTGGTTCTTTTATATTTTTTCAGAATACTTAAGGCAGTAACAAATAGTGAAACGATCCATTTCAGCTGGTCCACAAAATGGCTATGGATATTTTCATCCATTGCATTTATATTGAAAATAATATTACAGATGCTTTCTACTTTACCCTTCCTCAGCCGCTTTGCATTTGGTTTCAGGCCGATAGTGATTGGTTATCTGCATCTTTCGTTTGTAGGCATTATTAGCCTGTTTATATTGGGATATATCAATGAATTTATTCATCGTTTTCGCGGACGGGTTAGTGGCATTGGTGCAATTGTATTTGTAGCCGGTTTTGTGATACAGGAAATAATATTAATGCTACAAGGGTTGGAAGCAATGAATGTAGAACCGATAAAAAGTGCAAATATTATTCTATTTTATTGCGCTATATTAATGGCAGCAGGCCTTATCTGGATTACCATTGGAATTTTCAGAACTAAGGAACAGGAATTGGGAGCAGGATAGATAAATGATGCGGGATGACAATTGTATTTCTGCCTGAGACTTTTCTGTTTAATTCCGTTATTGCACTTTGATAACCTGGTCTTCTACCAAAGCGAAAACATGATCTGAAGGCGATGGTTTTATTTTTGCCAATCCGGTAAATAGGCTGAAAGCCGGCAATACTGCATACTTTTCTCCAAAATAAAAGCAAGGAAGCATTAAAGATTGGTTTCCTAAACCATTCATTTTAATTCCCGGATGAATGTGGCCAGAAAAAGTAAATAATTCTTTTTCTTCTTCATTACATTGTGTAGAAATATCATGGGTAAAACAAAAGTTATTCAATGAAAATCTATTTTCGTATACATCAATGTTTGCTTGACGGTAAAATTTTTTGGATAAAATATCATGATTTCCACGAATCAAAAGAAACTCAATGGGCGCGAAATCATTTCTCCATTTTAGAAAAAAATCAAGTTCTTTATTTGCGTGGCTGTGAAACATATCGCCAGTTATAAGCAATACTTTTGGGTTGAAAAACTGAATCTGTGAAAATAATCTTTGAAGATCTTCTTTAAAAATATTTTGAGGAATACCAATTCCGGATTTTCTGAAATGACCGGATTTTCCAAAATGCAGATCAGATAAAATTAAAACATTTTCTTCTTCCCAGAAAATACAACGGGCAGGTGACAACCAAAGTGTTTGTTGTTGAAATAAAAACCGAAGAGGCGCTGACAATTTTTTTGTAGCAAGATAAAAAATAACACAGTAAAAATCCAAAAGCCATTTTGCCTTGGATCAATAAACAAACATATTCCGAAGATTTGTGTTTTAAAATAAAATTTACATTAGTAACCCACGAAATTCCGGTTATTTACACCTCGGTTATGCATGGCACTGGTGGGGGATTTTGTACTATTACAACCTGATAAAAAAGTTATAAATCCAATTATAACAATAAAAAGTGTAAAAATCTTTTTCATAAGTCAAGAGTTTAAAAGTGAATTCTGGTTTTAATAAACCATAACCTTTTTGTTAATAAAACGATTTTTAAAACTTGATATTGTTAAATCACTCTTTTATTCTCAACTCACAGATCCTGAACAATTCAGAATTAAAATTTATATGTAATACTTCTTTTACAAATAAAATCCTATCCTTATTTAGCTAATTGCAATTGCATTTTTTTGACCCTTTCTTCCAGTTTTTCTGATGAAAGATCTTCCCGCATGCTATCCACTTTAATCGGGAAACAAAATGGTGTTAATCGTTTTGGAAAAGCAATGATGATTTTTCCTTTTTGAATTCTCTCGAGCATATCGCGCAGGCGCTGTTCTTCCATTTGTTGTTCCATCACTTCGTTGTAAGCCTGCCGCAATAAGAGATTGTTAGGCTCATATTCTGAAAACACATTGAATAATAATGAAGCGGAAGATTGCAAATGTCGTGCTTTTTTTTGTTCGCCCGGGAAGCCCTGGAATATCAATCCGCCAATTACTGCGATATCACGGAATTTTCTTTTTGCCATTTCCACGCTGTTGAGGCTTCGTTGAATATCTTCTAATAAATTATCAGGAGAGAAAAGCGTATATGCATTGGTGTCATCTAAAGGAATCGGCTGGTCGCTCAGTAATTCAAAACCATAATCATTCATCGCGAATGAAAAAGTAATTGGGGTAATTAAACTAATCCGATATGCTAAAATAGCTGCCATGGCTTCATGCACCAACCTGCCTTCAAACGGAAAAACAAAAAGATGAAACCCATCTTTTGTTTCTATGTGTTCAATCAATAATTCATTTTGTTTGGGAATATGAGAAAGATATTGCTGCAGTTCAAACAACGGTCTTAATATTTGCAATTCCTTTTCACTCTTGTTTTCCTTATTATTCATCACTAATCCCTTATCACTCATTTCCCTCCCCGCCTCATCAAATTTTTTCCTCAACATAAAACCTAAATTTGCTGAGAGCGGCATCCTGCCTCCCTGCCAGCTTGGTATCCTGGATTTTTTTGCATTTGATTTTCTTACAATACAGGTCATGTCTTTTATCATCACAAATTCCAATGTTCTTCCTGCCAGGGTAAAAACATCACCGGGTTGCATTCCCGCGATAAACCATTCTTCAATAACGCCTATATAGCCGCCGCCCATGAATTTTACTTTCATCATCGGGTCACTCACAATCGTGCCAATATGCATGCGGTGTCGCATCGCGATTCTTCGATTGTTTATTTTATAAAGACCGTCAATAATTTCTATTTTTTTATAATCATCATATTGTTGTAACGCAACACCACCGGCGGTTACAAAATGTAAAATTTGTTGCCACTCTTCACTGGTAATATCCCTGTAACAAAATGTGGACTTGATTTCTTTGAATATATTATCCGGATAAAATCCATCTGAAATAGCAAGCGTACTCAGGTATTGAATGAGCACATCAAAACATAATATTCGTGGTTCACGGCTTTCAATCAGTTTTATTTTTGTGGCTTCTTTTAATGCTGCGGCTTCTATTAATTCCAGTGAATGCGTCGGCAAAAAATAAATTTTGCTCACTTCTCCCGGCCGGTGGCCACTTCTTCCTGCTCTTTGCAAAAATCTCGCAACGCCTTTCGGGGAACCAACTTGTATCACGGTTTCTACCGGGCGAAAATCAACGCCAAGGTCAAGGCTGCCGGTGCATACAACTGCTTTTAAATTGCCCGTGTGCAAATTTTCTTCGACCCAAAATCTTAACTCCTGTTCGATACTTCCGTGATGCAAAGCAATAGAACCTGCCAAATCCGGGCAAGCCCTAAGCAGCGCCTGGTACCACATTTCACTCATTCCGCGCGTGTTGATAAAGATGAGCGTCGTTTTGCTTTTCATAATTATCGGAATCACTTTATCGACCAATTTTATTCCTAAATGCCCGGCCCATGGGTATTTTTCAATCTCATCAGGAAAAATAGATTCGATATCAATCGGCTTATCAATCTTCGCGGTAACTGTTACAAAATCTTTTTCTTTTAATCCAAATTGTGAAAGAGGTGAAAGTAGTACGTCCTGCGCCTGCTGCAGATTTCCTATCGTTGCGCTGATGCCCCAGATGGAAGGCTGCTGAAGGCTTAAAGCTGAAGGCTTAACGCTCAGAGCTACAATCCTTGACAACGCCAGTTCTACCTGCACACCCCGCTTGCTTCCCAACAATTCATGCCATTCATCTACGGCAATTATTTTTAAAGTTTTAAAAACATCGGGGTAATTTTTTTGTGCTAATAAAAGATGCAAACTTTCAGGAGTGATAATGAGAACTTCCGGCACGTTTCGTTTTTGTTTGGCACGTTCACTCATGCTTGTGTCGCCATTGCGTATGCCTATTTGCCAACTCATTCCTAATTCATCAATCACTTCTTCCATGGCGCGGCCAATGTCTTTTGCCAGTGCGCGCAAAGGCGTAATCCATAGTAGTTGTAGGCCATTTTTATTTTTTGTTTTATAATTATCAGGATGTTCATTGATAAAAGAAATAACGGCTCCAAGGAAAACAGAAAACGTTTTTCCGCAACCGGTTGGCGCATTTACCAAACCAGATTTATTATTGATAATATGCTGCCACGTTTCCTCCTGGAACGCAAAAGGAATAAATTCTTTGGCAGCGAGCCATTGATTAATTATTTGGAAACCTGGTGTGTTTTTTAATTTCAAGATTGTTAGATGAATTACACGAATAAAAACTAATTACACGAATTTTTTAAACCCTTCTAAATTTTTCTAAACAAAGGATTACATATTACCAACTAAGAATTACGAACTACTTCCCATACATCTCCAACATTTCTCTTAAATCATCCATTGTATTAATGTCTTCTACCGTTTTATCTTTTCTCCATCGGCTCATTCTTGGAAAACGTAATGCCACTCCACTTTTGTGACGATTGCTCGCAGCAATTCCTTCAAAAGCAATTTCAAAAACCAGTTCCGGTTTTACGGTCCGAACCGGGCCAAATTTCTCAATGGAATTTCTTTTTACAAAATTATCTATCTGTCTAAATTCCTTATCAGTTAATCCTGAATAGGCTTTGGTAAATGTTACTAATTTGTCACCGTCTTTTACGGCAAAGGTGTAATCTGTATAAAGATTACTTCTTCTTCCACTTCCTTTTTGCGCATACACCATCACGCAATCTATTGTGAGTGGGTCTATTTTCCACTTCCACCAATCTCCGCGTTTTCGACCAACTTTATAATCTGAATTTTTTCGTTTCAGCATAATTCCTTCGCTGTTCATTTCGCGGGATTTTTTTCTGAGTTCAGCCAGTTCATTCCATGAGTTGCAATGGATGATCTCTGAAATTTGTATCGCATTATTTTTTATCGGCGTGATAATTTCCTCCAATTTTTTTCTTCTTTCTATTAGAGGTTTTTCACGCCAGTCCTCATAATTATATTCCAACAAATCATAAGCGAAAAAACTAATTGGTGCTTCTTGCAATTGTTTTTTTGAAATGTTTTTTCTTCCTATTCGTGTCTGAAGAACCGCGAAGGACAAAGGTTTTCCTTGCTCCGCCGGAATAATTTCTCCATCAAGCACTACGCCATCGGGAAGAAAATCTTTTAAAATAAAATATTCGGGAAACTTATCTGTCATCAATTCTTCGCCACGACTCCAGACAAAAAGTTCGTTATTTCTTTTGATAATTTGCCCGCGAATTCCATCCCATTTCCATTCGGCTTGCCATTCATTGATGTCTCCTAAATCTTCTACTTCACCATCAATGGCATAAGCCAAATAAAAAGGATAAGGCTTTGAAAAGTCCGACAGCGAAGCGGTTTCACTTAATAATTCTTGAAACGTAGTGGTAACCGGGTCCCAGTTGCCACTGATGCGATGTGCGATTACCGACGATGAAAGTTCTACCACTTTTGCCAGCGCGTTGACAATTGTTTTCTGTGAAACGCCAATGCGAAAGCTTCCGGTGATAAATTTATTAAATACAAATCGTTCATTTTTGTTCATTTGTTGCCAGCTATCCACAATAAAATTCTTCTTGATATTTTCATCTTCCTTTTCTATCGCGATAAATTTTTCTAAATAATAAGAAAGACTTTCTGTTATTTGATTGTCGTTTTTTACATCCGGAAGTAACAAAGCCAAAGTTTCAGAAAAATCTCCAACCGTGTGATAGCATTCATTAAAAAGCCATTCAGGGATATGAACTATTTCTATAACCCATTCCCGCATCAGCCTGGAATTCACTGACCGCCTTGGTCGTCGGCCACTGAAGATGGCGATTACCCAAACTTTATCTGTATCCGGCGCGATGGCAAAATAATCAACAAGACTTTGAATTTTTTCGTAGGTTTTTGTAGAAGCACTTAATTCGGAAACCAAATTGGCAAACAATTCTAATCCTGAAGGCCCCATCCCGTCCTTCCCTGAAAGGGAAGGTGAAGGCACGGTTTCCGTAATATTTGTCTTCTCCTTGCTCATGCGCTTTCTTTTTCTTCCGGTTTTATTTCAAGCGGGGAATTAGTTTCTTCATCTTCATCGCCAAATTGTGTTTTTACTTCAGCGGCTTCTGCAATATTTTCTTCATTTAAATAACGACTAAATGCCGATTGAAATCCATGGGTAACAAAAACTTTTTCCGCGCCGGTTGCTTTCACTGTTTCTAAAAGTGACTTCCAATCTGCATGGTCGCTCAATGCAAATCCTGCGTCTACATTTCTTCTTCTCGCATTGCCTCTCACTTGCATCCAGCCGCTGCAAACTCCGATAGAATAAGGATGAAATTTTTTCATCCACGAAGTGCCTTCCGCACCGGGAGGCGCAACCACAACTGTTTCTTTCAATAATTCTTTTGGCGTTTCGGGTGTGATTCTTACTACAGGTTTTAAATCAAACCCGGAATCAATTAATGTTTGCTGCATATTGTAAATAGCACCGTGCGCAAAAATGGTTTGCGTAGTTTCTTTAATAGCCTGTAACACACGCTGGGCTTTTCCTAAGCTGTAGGTTATTAAAATACTTGTCTTCCCGTTTTCTTTATTCTTACTAATCCAATTGATGATATCATCATAGATTTCCTGTTGTGGTTTCCATTTATAAATCGGTAAACCAAACGTGGATTCTGTAATAAAAACATTGCATTTTATAGGTTCAAATTTTCCACTGATTCCATCATCTTCGGTTTTATAATCGCCACTTACTACCCACACTTCATTGTTGTATTCCACCCTGATTTGCGAAGAGCCAATGATGTGCCCCGCAGGATGAAATGAAACTTTTACGCCATTCATATTAATCGTTTCGTTCCATTCTATAGTTTGATAGTTATTATCACCCAGGCGCAACTGAAGAATGGGTTTGGAGAATTTGTGAATCAGATAATATTTGTTTCCTAAGCGGGCATGGTCACTGTGGCCATGAGTTATCACTGCACGCTCCACGGGCTTCCACGGGTCTATATAAAAATTTCCTGCTGCGCAGAAAAGGCCTTTATCAGTAAAAGAAATCAATTGGGGCATGGGATAACAATTTACAAATAACCTGCCTGATTTTTCCGGAATTGATCAAACTGCTAAAAAATCCTTTAAAATTTAATTGTTTTAATCAAATTATTGCAGGGTGTAAATTCCAAAAAATAAAAGCAAGGTATTCATACTTTTTATGGACTTGCATTACCAATAGTTGTTTTATATTTAGCCAAAAATAAATATGAAGAATCTAATTTCTACAAGGCTTGCTATCATTTTTTTTGCAGTAATAATCGCATTTTTCGGAGCTAATAATATTCTTCATGCAAAGGATATGGCATCTAATGTTCCTTCATTTTTACCGGCAACTAAGGTGATGGTTTATATTTCCGGAATAGGGTTTTTATTAGCTGCAATTTCGTTTATCATTGACCGTTATGCAAAACTTGCCGGTTACCTGCTGGCTTTATTATTATTGATCATTGTTTTTTCTGTGGACCTTCCTGGAATTATTCGTGCAGGGAATGTTCATATTAAGATGATACTTATCACAAATATGCTCAAAGATGTTGCACTGGCCATGGCTGCCATTCTTATAGCAGATATTTCCAGAGAAAGATCAGTATAAAATTTTTTAAAACACTTTTGGAAATATATCCTGTTTTATCTTGAATATTAATTTTTCATTTTGCCAATCTGTAATATTTAGCAATAGAATTAACTTTGCCATATTATATGAAATCCGTAAAACACATAATTTCATTACCCTTTATTGGATTAATTAAAATATATCAATTAATAATTTCTCCATTGATGGCCCCCTCGTGCCGATATACACCTACCTGTTCACAGTATGGCATTGAGGCGATAAAAAAATATGGACTCTTAAAAGGCGGCTGGCTTACAATAAAAAGGATTTTACGCTGCAATCCATGGGGAGGTCATGGCCACGATCCGGTGCCATAAAAATTATTAAATAAAGAAATCGGAATCTTTCTTATTTGTTGGTTTACTGAATGTTTAAAAACCTATTGCTAATTTCTGATACATTATTTACTCTTCAGTCTGTATTTCTTTGCCACTTTGGGATTATTAAAATAATCATCTAATGCTTTTGAATCTGTACTGGTATCCACTATTTGTACGTCAATAAGCTGAAGCTGTACCTGCTGTAATTCATCTTTTAATTTATCGGTCTTTTTAACAACGTCAGGGTCTTTATCGCCTACCAGGGAATTATCAGTAAGTAGATATTGCAATCTTTTGGTATCGTTTCTCACTAATGAAGCAGAATTCAATTCGTCATTTTTGTTAGGAGCTACAGCTTCTTTTACCGGTACCAGCGCCACACCTACACTTGGTAGTATTTGTCCGGTAGTGTGCATGCTTTGCTCGGGAAGTGATGAGAAGACAGTTCCACCAAGAGCCGTGGTTGCAGATGTAAGATCAAAAGTAGTTCTTGTATTTTTGGTTTTCTTTATCTTTTGATCAAGTTCACGGAAGGTGGCTTTTAACTGAATTATATAGGTTTTAATACTCGAGTATATTTTATTGTATTCTAAAAACCGTAATGGAAAATTAATACTTTCATGTACTTTAACCGTAACTGTAGCGGAGTCCCTGTTAAAAAATTTATCCACTCCGATAAATTTAAGCACAAGGGTTTTTTGCTTTTCATTTTCATCGTCTTTTATAAAATCATAAGGAGCTATCCAGGTAAATACATCTCCGCAATGATTGATAGGAGTACTGGAACGTATTGGATAGTTACAGTAGTAAGTAATGGATTCCAAAGGAAAACTTCCTTCCTCGCATTGTAATTTAAAGCTCAATGTATCTCCTTCGTCAATAGTAAGATTATCACCTACAGTAGGTTTTATTTTAGAAGGGATGATATCAGTGTTATAAAAAAGTATAGTAAAAGTAGTATCTACATGATCCCTTTCATCGTTAAGATTTTGCACACCCAACTTTACTTTATATTCATTATCATATTTTAATTTTCCAGATAAAAAGAATGCCTTATCCGCTTTAAAACGTAGTGTTCCATTATCCTTATTGATTTTTAATCCAACAGGAGAATTTTTTAAATACCAATAATATTCACTCAGCGGTTTATTGATCTCAAACTGATAATCCAAGGTGGAATCAACATGTAATGTAAAATAAGGACTGAAGTTTTTAATTCTCAAAACGGTATCAACCGGCTTTATAAAAATAGTGTCTTGCGGTTTTAAGTATACAGTATCCTTATTTTGTCTGAAACTGCTATCAATTTCCTGGCATTTTGAAAAAGTTGAAAATGACAGTAGGAATAAAATAAAACAGAGTGCTTTGAAGGGCGGCTTTATAACCATGTGTGCAAAAGTATAAAACTATTTGTGCCATTCTCCCAAAGAAATATAAAAATTACATTTAACTGAGAAATAGTATTTATACGTATCATTCTAAAATTTTATCACGTAATGTCTGTTTATATGAAATTTTTTATAGCGAATTGAGAAAAAGAGAATTCATAAAAAAATCTTAAAATTTACTCTTCAATCCCCTTTAAAATTTGCTTTCCTCTTTTGAATAAATGCAGTAACTCCTTCATCGAAATCTTTGGTTGCAGCAGCTTTTTGCTGAAATGAATCTTCTGTTTCCAATTGTTCTTCTAAATTCTGTTCCAAAGATTTATTGAGTGCTTGCTTTGTAAAGGCTAATCCTTTGGTGGGCAATTGAGAAAGTGTAAGAGCAATTTTCTCAGTTTCAAAAAAGAATTTTTCATCAGAAAAATATTTATAAATCATTCCTGTTTTTTCTGCCTCCTCAGCAGAAATTTTATCGCCCAACATCATTAAAGCAGATGCTTTTTGGAAACCGATCAACCGGGGTAAAAAATAAGTACCACCGCTATCAGGTATCAATCCAATTTTACTGAATGCCTGGATGAAAGAAGCGCTTTCTGTGGCAATAACTACATCACAGCACAAAGCAATATTTGCGCCTGCTCCAGCTGCAACACCATTTACTGCAGCAAGTACAGGTTTGCCAAGGTTTCTTATTTTTCTTACAATTGGATTATAATGTTCCGATAAAATTTTTTCCATTCCCGGTCCATTCGGATCGGTAACTTCTGCAAGATCCTGTCCCGCACAAAAGGCTTTACCCGCACCGGTTATATACACACAACGGACAGAAATATTTTTTTCACATTCATCTAATTTTTCCTGTAATTCCAATGCCATTTCACGGTTGAAGGAATTAAATTTTTCCGGGCGGTTCAGTGTTATAAATGCAATCGAATTTTTTATTTCAAATAGAATGGTAGCCATAAAATTTATTTAGCTGAAATTATTATAATTAAAACTTTTAATGGCATTTAAAATAATCAAAAGGTTCTCTGCAATCGTTGCATTGGTAGAGTGCTTTGCAGGCGGTAGCACCAAATTGACTTACGAGTTTTGTATTCATAGAATGACAATGAGGACATTGAACCGGGAGGTTTTCAAAATATTGTTTGTCGAAAGTTTTTGATGCCGGCGGCGCAATTCCGTAAGATTTTAATTTATCTTTTCCTTCTTCGGTCATCCAATCTGTAGTCCATGCGGGGGAAAGCCTGTGTCTGATTTTTATTTTTTCAAAACCATTTTCTGAAAGAGTTTTTCTGATATTCATTCCAATAAAATCCATTGCAGGGCAACCGCTGTAAGTAGGAGTAATTATAACTTCTATGATTTGATTTTCGATTTTTACATCTCTTAAAATTCCTAAATCAAGAATTGAAAGAACGGGAATTTCAGGGTCGGAAACTGTCTCAAGAATTTCCCAAATCCTTTCTTTTATTTTTTCATCAGAATTGATAACAATATTTTGTTCTGTTCCATTCATTTCCAAAGGTTTCTTTTAGAATTTTACCATTCCAATTCGGGATAAGCTCTTTGCATAAATTGCATTTCTGCAAGAATATAGCCCAGGTGTTCTGTATGAATTCCACTCTTTCCGCCGCTATGCATCCATCCATCTCCCGGCAATGAAAGTGTAGCTTCTTCTAAAATAGATTTTACTTTATTAAGCCAATCATTTTTAATACTAATCACGTCAATGGTTACACGGCTTTCATTGCCAGATTCATAAACTGCAGGCACGAACATTTCACCGGTATATGGCCAGAGATCTATAATAGCAGTTTCTATTCTTTTTTTACTTTCTTCTGTTCCATCTCCTAATCTTATTATCCATTCACCGCTCCACCTTACATGATAGGTGACTTCTTTTAAAGATTTTTCTGCAATAGCCGCCAGTTGTTTATCTGCAGAATAAATTAATTTTTGATAAAAATAAAATTGCCATGCACTAAAGAAAAATATTTTACCAATTGTTTTAGCCCAATCTCCATTGGGAAGTTCTGTTATCAACAGGTTTTTGAATTCACCTGCATCTCTTAAATATGCAAGATCATCTTCAGTAATATTTTTTTCTCTTGCGTTATTTGAATTAATTATTTCCGCTGCATATTGATAAAAATTTCTTGCCTGTCCTATCATATCCAATGCAATATTGCTGATGGCAATATCCTGCTCAAGCATGGGCCCGTGGGCGGTCCACTCGCTCAGGCGATGCCCTATGATCAAGGAATTATCAGCCAGGTGAAGAACATAATTGAATGGTTGAATTGCTATATTGTTGAATTGTTGGGCGTTCATTGTTTCCATTTTTTCACTCGTTACATATATTTTAATTCATCCGGCAAATCATAAAAGGTAGGATGACGATAAATTTTATCATTGGCAGGATCGAACAAACTTTCGGCCTCATCGGGATTAGTAGCATGAATATATTTTGATTCCACTACCCATATACTTACTCCTTCCATGCGACGGGTATATACATCGCGAGCATTTTCAATGGCCATTTGCGCGTCAGCGGCATGAACGCTTCCGGCATGTTTATGTTCGAGCCCTTGCTTGCTGCGGATAAAAACTTCCCAAAGTGGTTCTGTTTGATTATTCATTATCTGTATTATTTTCTATAGAGCAAATTTGTACAAATTTTATTTAGAATTATCTGCTGATTTATCCTTTCTAACGATTCCTGATGATGATTAAGATCCATTCAGCAAACCAACAAATAACAGGGATTTCTATTTTATTCTTTAGGCTTAAAAAATAAAACTCTCTATTGCCCTGTTTTGTTTGAGGTCGCAATTTGCAAACTCAAACTTTTAAACTTCATTCAAGGCCTCTCTCTGAGTTTTGAGTTTTTTCTTCTCTGCATGGGCCATTGCCGCTTCTCTTACCCAAGCGCCATTTTCATGTGCAGCAATTCTTGAGTCTAATCGCTCTTTGTTGCAAGGCCCGTTTCCTTTTACCACATTCCAAAACTCATCCCAGTTTATTTCTCCAAAATCAAAATGTCCTCTTTCTTCATTCCATTTTAAATCAGGATCGGGAATGGTAATGCCCAATATATCTGCTTGCTCTTTACAGATGTCTACAAATTTTTGCCTTAATTCATCATTGGTAAATCTTTTAATTTTCCACTTCATGCTTTGGGCGGTATGTGGCGAATCATCATCATTGGGTCCAAACATCATCAGGCTGGGCCACCACCAGCGATTGAGCGCATCCTGCGCCATAGCTTTTTGCTCTTTGCTGCCGCGGCAAAGCGTTAATAAAATTTCATAACCCTGCCGCTGGTGAAAACTTTCTTCTTTGCAAATGCGAACCATTCCCCGCGCATAAGGGCCGAAAGAAGCACGACAAAGTGGAACCTGGTTCATAATAGCCGCTCCATCAACCAGCCAGCC
>JGI20206J14855_1000060_pt1 | contig 38964 bp, 32 predicted proteins | sample NGESurdeep092012_6_FD_14855 | JGI IMG/M metagenome (IMG submission 14855) | reverse complement strand
TGGAAGTGGATATGGAACTGACACTACAGGCCAGCCTTTATATTCTCCACTTGAAAACGAAACTTACGGACCCAAATTTGACGGAAGTATAAAACCAATAGGCAACCCTTTGGAAAATGGGGACCAACAAACGACACCATACAGCTTTTTTAAAGACAGAAATAATTTTTGGCAGACTGGGTTAACCAACCAATCAGACTTGTCATTATCTTCAGGTGATGATAAATCCTCTGTTTATCTTTCCGGTCAATGGCTTACCACTTTAGGCACCACGCCCGGAGATAAATTTACAAGAGGTTCTGTTAGATTAAACGGCTCAAAAAAAGTAGGCAACAAGGTACATTTTAACTATGGTGTGTCGTACCTGCAGAACAGGTATAATGTTTCCACTGCAGAAACTACGGTTTATGATCAATTCTTAAATATGCCCGGAGAAATCCCGATTACCCTTTTCAAAAACTGGCAGACAAACGAATACGCGAACCCTAATGGATATTATAATCCATGGTACGGAAATCCTTATTTCACACTCGCTAATAACAGGGGACTTACGGACAATGATTATGTAACAGGTAGCCTTGAAGTGCATTATACACCATTGCCATGGTTAGATTTTGTATCCTCTACAGGGTTAACTATGCGGACACAAAATTATAAAGCCTATACAAACTCCTTTGCTTATACTGATTATGCAACAGCGGAAAGTGGCGGTTTTAAAACCAATATATCAGGCAGCGATTATGAATCCTACCAGTATTATGATGAAATAACACAAAATTTCAAAGCAATAGCCAATAAGAAGTTTGGTGATCTTGCTGTGAATGTGATTGTGGGGGCTTCAACACAATACGATAATCAAAAAAACCTTGCTGGTTCAGTAAGTGGACTTGTGCAACCCTCGTTATTTAACTTAAGCAATACCTTAAATTTTCCTTCAGCAGGCAATTCCACCTTCCAGGCAAGGCAATTAGGTGCCTATTATGATGTGCAATTAGGATGGAAAGATTATCTCTTTCTTCATACTACAGGACGGGAAGATGCAGTATCAGTATTGAATCCTGGTAACCGGGCGTTTTTCTATCCATCGGTAGATGCATCAATTGTTCTTACTAATGCATTTAAGTCGCTGTCCAATATCGGATGGTTAGATTACCTGAAAGTGAGGGGGAACGTTTCAAAAGTGGGCCAGGTGAATTTGGGCCCCGGTGCTAATCCTTATGGAGCTTACTCCTTGTTGCCAGCATTCGGGCAGGGTAATGGCTATCCATATAATGGAGTAGCGGGTTATCAGCTCAGCAGTAACTTAATATCTTCCGATTTATTACCTGAGATAACAAAAAGCTGGGAAACAGGTATTGACTTTAGAATATTTCAAAATATAGTTGATGCCTCTGTTACTTATTATGACGAACATACTAACAATCAAACATTAACGACTGCCATTTCGAGGACTACAGGCTTTAGCAGTTTACTTACCAACGCAGGTGAAACAGAATCCAAAGGTTGGGAATCGTCATTGAAACTTACTCCTATAAGTACCAAATCCTGGATAGTATCTTTTGGTTTTACCTATTCTTACAGCAATAACAAGGTACTATCCATAACTCCGGGTTTGGATAACCTTACATTGGCATCTTATGGAGACGGTACTGGTTCTTATGCTATACCGGGCTTTCAGTTCCCTGAAATTATGGGTTATGATTATATGCGTCATAACGGGAAAGTAGTTATCAATGAAAGCACTGGTATGCCTGTAGTTAATCCTAACCTGGTGACACTTGGAAATGCCAATGCAAGAAATATTTTTTCGGTAAATCCTACCATAACTTATAAATCCTTTACTCTCGCAGCAGTATTTGAATACCGTGGAGGTTATGTACGCTATAATAGTATTGGCTTTGATATGGACTGGTCAGGAATGGGTATCCGCACTGTCGAATTTAATCGCCAGCGGTTTGTATTTCCTAATTCAACCTACCAGGATGCCAGCGGCAAATGGGTGGACAACAAAAGCATACTTATCAGTGAAAATGGAAACGGAAACGGGGGTTTCTGGACAGATGCAACCGAAAACTATGATGTGACTTCGAATTACGTAACCAATGGCGCCTTCTGGAAACTCAGGGAGTTGTCTTTAACTTATAGTGTACCACGCGCGCTGCTTGCAAAAACAAGGGTGATTAAGGATGCTTCAGTAAGTTTACAGGGACGTAACCTTCTTCTTTGGGTTCCCAAGAGTAACTTATATACTGATCCTGATTACAGCGATGCAGGTAGCACTTCCAATGGCATAGGCCTTACTGGGTATCAATCACCTCCATCCCGCTTTTATGGCTTCACCGTATCTGTTAATTTTTAATTCTAAGAAACATGAAAAAAATAATATTAATTTTTGCTGTAATCGTGGGATTGATGGAGATGACTTCCTGCAAGAAGTTTGTAAATAACGCATTAGACATTAATACCAATCCTAATTCTCTTACTTCTGCCAACCCCAGCCTTGTTTTGCCACTGGCAATCGTTAACACGGCTAGCCTTGTTTCCAGTATGAACGACTACGGCTCGCAAACAGTGGGCTATGCTGCTAATGCAGGAGGCTACGGAGGTTTCGGCGCTTCGTGGACCTATAATTATAATCCTTCACAGGGAGAAGGTTACTGGGATTTCGGGTATTCAATACTTGAAAATTATCAGTACATCATCAACGCAACAGAAGGAAGCGATCTCAATGCTTATTATAATGCAAGTGCTAAAATAATGAAGGCCTTTGTTTTTCAAATGTTGGTAGATGAATTTAATAGCATTCCTTACACTGATGCGCTGCAAGGAGATGCTAAATTAAAACCTGCTTATGACGATGCCAAAGTGATTTATCCGGCATTAGCTTCCTTATTGGATTCTGCAATAACCGAAATTAATAGCGCACAGGCGCCTAACCCTATTGGATCAGGTATTGATCCATTGTTTGGAGGCAACATGACAGGCTGGAAGCAATTCGCGAATACATTAAAATTGCGATTGATTATACGGGCTTCCTCTGTTGTACAATTTGCAAATACCACCTTTACTTCTGATGGGTTCCTGACTGATGATGCGATTGTTAACCCGGGTTATAAATTGGCAACAAACCAGGTAAATCCTTCATGGGGTACCTGGGTGTCAGATTATACTGGAGCAAGAGTAGGAAACGCATGGATCCCGGCCACTTATGTTTACGGATATTATGACGGCCATAAATTATTGGATACGGCGAGAGGGAAAATAATTTATAATCAATTCCCTAACACACCTTACAATCAATTAGGTATCACTCCTCCGGCGAACACGCTCACTTCTCCTTCCTTTGGAGGAGCTTGGTATGCGGGAGGCGGCAGCGCCAGCACTGGTTCAACCTGGGGAAATACTGTAGGGGTAATGAAAGGACCCAATATGGGCGAGCCATTGATCCTTTTGGCAGAAAGCGACTTTTTGCAGGCAGAAGCGGATGTACGGGGAATACTCAATCAGGATCCCACAACGGATTTCGACAATGGTATCACTGCATCCTTTACTTACTTATATAAATTACCATCCAACTCGGTTGCTCCGGGAATGGACCCTATAGCAGATGCACAATCCTATATGGCTGCCAATTCAGGAAGCTATTTGGTAAATTTCAATTTAGCAACTTCAACACCCGAAAAAATTGAGGCGATCATAACTCAAAAGTATATCGCAATGAACTTCATTAATGGCGAAGAAGCATGGAGTGAATACCGCAGAACTGGTTATCCGGTAACTTCCTCTACTTTACTTAATAATCCTTATGGGGCTTTCGCTTCTATACAATCGCAGGCAACAAGACCGGACCATTTACCAACAAGGTTACCGTATCCTACTAGCGAAGCGTCAACAAATGCGTCTAATACTCCACAAAATATAAGTGTTTATACCTCTACAATTTTCTGGGCAAAATAATTAATGAACCGAAAAAACTTATAAAATGCAAAAATTTAAATTAAAGAAATATAAATCAACTTTTATTATTCTTACGGCATTAAGCATTGGTGTATCTTCCTGCCTGAAGGATACAAGTAAACCGCCTCTGTATGGATGGGATACTCCCAACGTCATTTCTTTCCAGGATAACGGAGGCCCAAGTGGCGGGGGCGCTGGTTATGGAAGTACTACTACTCCTTATCCCAGTTATAACTATTCGTTTAGTTTAGTTAATGATACAGCCGGCTTTAATGCGATTGTAATATATGGACCGAAAGGTCCTGCACCTGAAGATATTACATTAAACATTGCAGTTGACACTGCTGCATTGAATACTTTTAATAATTCGAATAGTACTGGGTACGTTGCACCGGACAATACTATCTACACTTTTCCATCTTCGATAGTTATTAAAAAAGGTCAGTCACAAGCTTATATGCACGTTATAGTAACAGACGCTACACCATCCTTTGACTTTAATGCCAGTTATGCGCTTCCTTTAACGATTACCTCTGCCTCTACGGGTACAATTAGTCCGAATATGGGAAGTGAGATTATTATTTTTGGGGTTAAAAATAAATATGATGGGCATTACACAGTAACAGGTTCAATGGTTGATTATTCAAACCCAGGTCTTACCGGAGCTTATCCTATGGATGTAGATTTAGTAACATTCGGAGCAAACAGCGTATATATGTATGATAATGCCATACCAGGCACAGGCCATTCAATTAAGAGTGGCTTGAATACTTCTTATTATGGAAGCTTCTCTCCGGTATTCAATTTTGATCCTGCAGGCAGTGGTTCTATTTTAAGCGTTGTAAATTATTTTGGCCAGCCGGCAAGTAATGGACGCTCTGCGGAAATAGATCCCAGCGGTGCCAACAAAATAAATTCTGACAAAAGTATTGATGTAAATTATTGGATGGACCAACCATCTGTTATAACACCTCATCGTACAAGTTTTACGGAGCACTTCACATACGTTGGACCGAGATGATTTTAAAATTTTTATAGGATAACTACTATCAATACCAGAGGCTGTTTTAAGACAGCCTCTTTTTATTTATCTAATAAATGGTATTAGGATGGATCCCATTTAATCAATTTGGATATGGAAAACATGTTCAAAATCTTTTGGAAATTTTATTTGAATGTTTATTTCTAAATGCCCGTGCGATAACTTTCCAAAAGTTAGTTTTTCCAATAAAAGTTTAAGGCAGGAAATTCCTTTTTGAAATATAATAATTATGCTTTAGACGAAACAGAAAGTGCATCACAAACAAGAATCTGAATTATTTGTTTCCTGGCCGCCTGCCCGTTGCAGTTCGGACAGAAAATGAGTTGGACATGCAGGATTTACTGTGCAAAATATGAAATAGTATTTACGCAGAATTCCTTCCGGCATTAATGATCCCAAAAGAACAGCGCATTGCTAATTTTTCAAAAGTTTGTCTCAATGGGCTCTTTATTTGTTCCTGTTCCATTTCGCGGATATTTGTCATTGCATATTGTTGTATCGTTACCAGGGGCAAAATCATTTTTTCGCGCATACTTACCGAAAGTTGTTCCACCGGATATTCTGCCATCAGCTCATTATTTCCTGTAAGTTTGAAAAGATATTTTTTTGTTATCTCATATTCTTCATATATCATGTTCCATATTTCACTGAACTGATTGTCTTTTGATAAATACTCGGTAAGCGGGAAAAAACATTTTTTCATTGCCATTTCGCAGTTATCAATAAGTGTTTTAAAAAACAAAGAACTTTGATACAATTTCTTCAATTGTCCAAATTTTCCTATCTCTTCCATTTTCTGCAATGCAGTCCCCACTCCGTAATACCCGGTTACATTTTGTTTTATCTGGCTCCATGAACCTACAAACGGAATAGCACGCAGGTCTTCCATGTTCATCTTTCCTTTTTTACGTTTGGTAGGACGGCTTCCAATATTGGTTTCACTATAAAATTTCAATGGACTTATTTGCGTTAAGTAATCCATGAAATCGGGATGATTTTTTAATGCCCTATACGAAACGAAACTTTCATCAGCCAGCTCCTGCAATAATTTTTCTTCCTCCTGCTCAAGGGTAATATAGCGATTTGAAAAAATATCATTGGAAATACCGGCGTGCAATAATTGTTCCATGTTATACTGCGCCGAATCAATAGTACCAAAATTGGAGCTTACTGTTTGTCCCTGTATGGTTAATTGTATTTCCTTGTTAGAAATATTTTTACCCATGGATGCATAAAATTTATGAGTCTTTCCTCCGCCTCTTGCCGGTGGACCTCCTCTCCCGTCAAAGAAAATCACATCAATGTCATATTCTTTCGCTACGGTAGTAAGTTGTTCTTTCGCTTTATAAATACTCCAGTTACCCATAAGATACCCACCATCTTTAGTGCCGTCAGAAAAACCAAGCATAATAGTTTGTTTATTATTTCGGCGATTCAGGTGTTCGCGGTATTCTTTATTTTGAAACAAGCTGCTAATCACGGCTGCAGAATTTTGTAAATCATCAACCGTTTCGATCAGCGGGACAATATCTACATTCATTTTTTCTTTTTTCCAACCACAAAAAATAAATAAAGCATATACTTCCAAAACATTCAATTCGCTTCCGGCATGGCTGATAATATACCTGTTACATCCCCGCTCGCCATTATATTGCTGGATTAATTTAATCGCTTTTATACTTTTAAAAGTATCATTAATGATAGGATCGCCATAATCATGTTCCGGTATTTCTTTATTATTTTTTGTAAGAAATTGGATCTTTTTATCATCATCCCATTTTAGATAATCAGATGGAAAATGAGATCCCGAAGTTGCGAGTGCGGCAAATACTTTTTTATGAATTGAACTGTCCTGCCTGATATCAAGCGAAGCGAAGTGCAATCCGAAAATCTGCACTTTATTTATAAAATCATCAATCAGGTAACCAAACAAACCATTGTGCTGATAAATCAAAATCTCTCTTATATCGTTGAGTATTTTCAGGATATCCTTTGTATGGATATCTGTGCGGTTCCCCGGGATAAAAATATTATTATACAGTTGTTTTTCCAAATCCATCAAAAGTGTCTCTACTCCTTTAAAAGTAAGCCTGCGCCTCAGTTTCCTGATTTCCTGGTAATAGCATTTTATAATTCCACCTCTCAGGGCATCTGCTACTTTCAAAGTAATATCAGTATTTACAAACGGGTTTCCATCCCTGTCACCGCCGGGCCAAAAACCCATTTTAATAACAGGATTATCTCCATAATCTACCTCTGGAAATTGATTTTTTAGAAAAGAAAAAATTCTTCCGGCGGCCTGGAAAAATACGTTTTCAAGATACCAAATCAGGCTTAGTGCTTCGTCATAAGGTGTTGGTTTCTCTTTTTTGAAAAAAGGTGTTTTACCTAATTGCTGCAAATACATATTAATACGCGCCGTATTATTCTCCGAAAGAGATTTGGAAAGATCATTGATGATCCCTAACACTGAACCCGGATAAAATTGAGTAGGATGCGCTGTTAATACAATTTCGACAGAAAAATCCTCGAGTTTTTTTTGTAATGCTTTTTCATTTTTATTTTGCGCTACTTCTACTTCCAGCTGCTTCAATGTACCTGCACCACCTGTATCCTGCACATATTTAAAAGCGGCATCTTCAAGTGCGTCAAATAATACCACCTGCCTTTCTACAAATTGTATGAAGCGGAAAAGCAAATCCAGTTTTTCTGATTGTGTTTTGTAAGAGGTGTCTTTCAAAAAAAATTCTTCAATAATCTCACCCGGGCTTAACTTTTTCCTGTATCCTTCTTCGCAAATATTTAAAAAAAGAGATAAGAGCATTCCTGTTTTTTCAATCCTGTAAAAAGGTAAGGAAGTAAAAAGACTGTTATACAATTGAAATTTTATCCCTACATAGTTTTTGAAATTTTGTAAACTGTGAGAGGCATGATGATCCATAACTAATAATAAATTAAAAAATGATTTGATGGCGGTAAAGTTCGTTTAAAAATTTTTTAAAAATCTATAAATCTTAAAAAACAGAATCGTTTCCTTTGTATCTTTGCTGTCTGCAATGATGAAAATATCCAGTTTCATATTATTATTCCTGGTTTGTATTTTAGTTTTCAATACAGGTGCTGCTGCACAATGTTCCATCTGTGCAAAGACCGTAATGCAAATGGGCACCAAACCTGCAGAAGGTTTTAATTCCGGAATTATTTATCTAATGGTAGTTCCTTATATCGCTATCGGTGTGGTAGGCTACAAATGGTGGCAAAACGATAAAAGAAAGCCTTAATTTTTGTTGATTCCTGGATTTACTTTTTATTTTCTGAAAAAAGATCACTAGCATTCCTATAGGGTTTATTATCCCATATTTTTTTAAATCTTCCGATTGAAATCCTTTTGTTCATTTAAAGCTTTGAATAGAAATTTATTTGCTGAAACAAAAATTGAAGTAAGTTTTCTTACATTATCTTTTATTAAAAAAATGATGAAAGTGTGACCATAGAAAAATCCAATTCGCGTTTACTATAAAATTCTAAATTTAATTTCTTCTTAAAATGGACATTTCTTTTTCCGTGAAATCTAAAAGGTTGACACTAATTCTACTGATAAGGAAAAATCAATCCTCTTTAATTTCAAGCACAAATAAACGGAAATAAAATATTACATAAGTATGATAATTTTTAAGAAAAAAATAAAAGGAATGTAAATTTTTTATCGTCATAATAAAAAGTTTTGTTCTAAAATTAACCCTATAAAAAAATAAAAATCCATTAAATCTTATGAAACCAGGAAAACTATCTCATACATTTTATGCATGCCTGATCATTGCGTGTTTTTGGGGATGTAAAAAAACAGACCTTGTCACTCACGAAAAGATTAATGCAGTTGATACGATAATGGCTCCCAGTACAATTGACAGTAGTCTCTATACCTTATCAGGACCTGGAGGACAGGATACGGGCGAAATTTTTTTATCAATCAACTCCAATTCAAGTACTACCGGTAACCTGCTTATTCTCGATCAAAAGGGATATATAATAAAAGAAAAAGCATTGGATTCTAGAGCAGATGATTTTCAAAAATGGGTCATCAACGGGCAAACCCGGTACTCTTATTTACTGGTAGATGGAACTGATACCACCGGGGGCCCGGCTACTGAAGAAGGCTATGATGTTATTTGTGATTCGAACCTGACGGAATTGAGCAGGGCAAAATTTTTATCGCCCGGGAATGTGGATAATCCAAATAATGACAAGCTTGACGTACATGATTTTATTTTGCTGGGCGATAATCATTATATGGCCATCAGCGCGCAGGAAGAAAGCCCAACAAATATTCCTGATAGTTTGCATCCTGCAAAAAATGTAAAAGTTACAGCCTGTTTAATACAGGAGGTGAATAATGGCCAGGTGGTGTTTCAATGGGACGGTACGAATTATCCTGAACTTTATAGCTCCAGTGTAGAAAACAATAATTTCTCCGATTCAGTGGATAGACTGGATTACATGCACATGAATTCACTTTGTATAGATTCCAGCGATAATAATATCATTGTTTCTTTCAGGAATTTGAATGAGATCATAAAAATAAATCGTGTAACGGGAGACATAATGTGGAGGCTCGGTGGACCTTACAGTGATTTTCCTCTCACTGCGAATGAATTATTTTTGCGCCAGCATTATGCAAGGCTTATAGATAACGACTCGACGCTTATTTTTGTAGATAATGGGCAAATTACTTTACGCCCCTACAGCCGCATCCTGGAATTTCAATTGGATCAAAGTGCAAAACAAATAACTGGTTTTAGTGCATATAATATTTCTGACAATTTTATTCAATACGCAGGCTCTGTAAAAAAAGCGAATGGCAACTATTTTATTGGCGGAGGTTCGGCCAATTATGCTTTGCAGGTAAACTATACTACCAACCAGGTATATTTAAGACTGAATCAACTTTATTCAAGCTACCGTGCTTTAAAATATTAAATGGGAAATGGAAATGTATTTAAGTATTTAAAATTTTGTTATCAATAAATTTTTAGAGATCGATTTTTCTATTAAACAATAGACCTTATATTTGCAGCCGGCAAGTCTTATACGGCCAGCTCCTACAGAACTCCCCCAGGATCGGAAGATAGCAAGGGTATGTGGTTGAGCGGTGCGATGTAAGTAACTTGCCGGTTTTTTTTGCACGAATTACAGTCACACAAAAAAAATTTGTTGGTTAAAATATTTCAATTCATATTTGCATTCATAAATGAAAATGAACAACACATACAATAGCTGGTGGCACACAATCAGATGATTGTGCCGAATTGCTATTATTTGTGAATTAAAATAATTAGGGAGCCCCGGCATAAAAGCCGGGGTTTTTTATTTTTTGAGACAAAACCAAAAAATTGATTTTTATAAAAATATTATGGAAATTTTTTACAGCATAACCAATAAGATATATACATGAAAAAAATTGAACTATCCACTACATCCCAAAAGTTTTTAGCAGATGTTTACACTCCTGTTGGAATTTATCTTCGTCTCCGAGATCGTTTTCGTGATACGATTTTAATGGAAAGCGCTGATTTTCATGCGGGAGAAAATAGTTATTCTTTCATTGGCATTAACGCTATTGCAGGAATTGAAATAAAAAATCTTACCGAAATAGAATATAAATTTCCGAATGAAGATCCAAAAAGAATTAACATTCAAAAAGGTATCAGTGTTACCGATGAAATATGGAATTTCATGCAGCATTTTCATATTTCAGAATGTGCTGAAATGCCTGTAAGCATGGCGCAAGGCTTATTCGGCTATACTACTTTTGATGCTGTTCAGTTTTTTGAAGAAATCAATTTTACATCAACCACTTCATCTCAGTCAACACAAATCCCCCTGGTCCGTTATCGTTTATACCAATATGTGATTGCGATCAATCATTTTAAAAATGAACTTTCCCTTTGCGAAAATCATATCAAAGGACTTGAAGGCGAAGCAACTCTGATTGAAAGCATCATTAAAAGTAAAGATGTTCCCACGTTTCCTTTTGCGGCGCTGGGAAATGAAACTTCACCATTATCAGATACAGAATATATAGCCATAGTAAAAAAAGGCATTGCTGCCTGCGAGCGGGGCGACGTTTTCCAGGTGGTGCTGAGCAGAAAATTTCAGCAGCAATTTTCCGGAGATGAATTTAATGTATATCGTTCGCTAAGAAATATTAATCCAAGCCCTTATCTTTTTTATTTTGATTATGGCGATTACCGGATATTTGGCAGCAGCCCCGAAGCGCAATTGAAAGTAAAAAATAATATTGCGATAGTCCATCCTATCGCCGGCACTTTCAGAAGAACCGGAAATGATGCCGTTGACGAGGAATCCGCAGAAAAATTATTAAAAGACAAAAAGGAAAACGCGGAGCATGTGATGCTTGTTGATCTTGCGCGCAACGATCTCAGCCGCAAATGCAGCAACGTACAGGTAAAACATTTTTGTGAAGTACAATATTTTTCTCATGTCATTCATTTGGTGAGTGAAGTAACCGGTGTTGTCGAAAAAAATACCAATCCGTTCGATTTGTTAGGAGCTACTTTTCCTGCCGGTACTTTAAGCGGAGCGCCGAAATACAAAGCCATGCAATTAATCAATCAATTTGAAAATAATGAAAGAGGTTATTATGGCGGCTGTATTGGTTTTGCCGGTTTAAACGGAGATCTTAATCACGCTATCATGATCCGGACTTTTTTAAGCAAGGACAATCATCTCAATTACAGGGCAGGTGCAGGAATTGTAGCTGCCTCTAACCCCGAAAGTGAATTACAGGAAGTAAACAATAAATTAAATGCTTTAACGGCGGCTATAAAATCCGCAGAAAAAATTTAAAAAATGAAAATATTAATTTTTGATAACTACGATTCATTTACTTATAACCTGGTACATGTCGTAGAGAAAATAATTCATGGAAAAGTAGATGTGTTTCGTAATGATAAAATCCCACTCGAAAAAGTGAATGAGTATGACAAAATAATTTTATCCCCCGGGCCCGGGCTTCCCTGCGAATCAGGATTGCTGTTACCTTTAATAAAAGAATATGCATCAACTAAATCCATACTGGGCGTGTGTCTTGGGTTACAGGCGATTGGAGAGTCATTTGGTGGTAAATTAATAAATTTAAAAGAAGTATATCACGGAGTTGCTACCAAAATAAAGGTGAATGAAAACAGATCAGTAAGAGAAAATGATATTTTTAAATCATTGCCGGACGAACTTGAAGTAGGAAGATACCATTCATGGATCGTGGCCCGTGAACATTTTCCCGGTGACCTGGAGATTACTTCCCAGGATGAAAACGGTTGCATCATGTCATTAATGCATAAAACGTTTGATGTACAAGGTGTACAATTTCATCCTGAAAGTGTGTTGACTCCTTTAGGTGAAAAGATGATGCAGAATTGGCTAAACATATAAGTAACAAAGTTGAATAATATACAGATTGATTGGAATACAGGATTGATGTTATTTAATTTTTTATCGATAACGGTAACCAGTAAACGCCTGCCCGAACGATAAAATCGGGCGGGAACTTTTATTAAAGATTTTGATTTATGAAAAAGATATTGCAGTATTTATTTGAGTACAAAACGCTTAGCCGCGATGCAGCAAAAGAAGTTTTATTGAATATTCCCAAACAGGTTTATACCGATACGGAGATTGCTTCATTTACCACAGTTTTTTTAATGCGCAGTATTACCATTCCCGAGTTACTTGGTTTTCGGGATGCTCTTTTGGAACTGTGTGTTCCTGTAAACCTGGGCGCTCACAAAGTATTGGACATTGTGGGTACCGGTGGCGATGGGAAAAATACTTTCAATATTTCCACACTGAGTTGTTTTATTGCTGCCGGCGCCGGACAAAAAGTAGCGAAGCATGGCAATTATGGCGCCACTTCCATCAGCGGTTCGAGTAATGTGATGGAAACTTTAGGTTATCACTTTTCAAACGATAACAAGAAATTGCTCCATGAAGTAGAAGAAGCAAATATTTGTTTTATGCATGCGCCGTTATTTCATCCCGCGTTGAAAGTAGTAGGTCCTATAAGGAAAAATTTAGGTGTGCGCACTTTTTTTAACATGCTTGGGCCAATGGTGAATCCGGCATTACCAAAAATTCAAATGATTGGCGTTTATAACCTGGAGATGGCCCGCATCTATTCTTACCTGCTTCAGCAATCTGATGCTAAATTTATGATCATTCACAGCCTCGAAGGCTATGATGAAATTTCTCTTACCGGCGAAACAAAAGTTATTACCAATGAGGGAGAAAAAATTGTAAGTGCCGAATATTTAGGCAAAAGGACAGTAAGCCCTTCAGATATTTACGGGGGAAATTCTACTGAGGAAGCCGCAAAAATATTTTTGAATATTTTAAAAGGTGAAGGAACGTGGGCTCAAAATGCAGTAGTGATGGCCAATGCAGCGATGGCGCTTTTTGCCACCGGCGAATTTAAAGATTACGAAACCTGTTATGCAATGAGTGTGGAAAGCCTTGAAAGTGGAAATGCTTATAAAACTCTTAAAAAATTAATAAGTCTTCAATAATGAATATACTGGAAACCATTATCGCAAAAAAGAAAATTGAGGTAGAAGAAAGAAAGCGTAACAAAGGAATTCACGGGTTGGAAAGAATGCCTTTTTTTAAAAATAAAACCTTTTCTCTAAAAGATTTTTTATTGAGAAAAGATAAAACAGGAATCATTGCAGAATTTAAAAGAAAGTCTCCCTCAAAAGGAATCATCAATAATTGTTCGTTTACTGGTGAAGTGGTAAAAGAATATGTAAAATATGGTGCCAGCGCAGTTTCTATACTTACTGATGAAGAATTTTTTGGCGGCTCATTGAAAGATTTACAGGAAGTAAGAAATAATGATATTCCTATTTTAAGAAAAGATTTTATTATTGATGAATACCAGGTAATAGAATCTAAAGCATATGGTGCAGATATTATTTTATTGATTGCTACCTGCCTGGAAATAAATGAAGTAAAAAAGTTATCTGCTTTTGCAAAAAAAATTGGTCTGAATGTTTTGCTTGAAATTCATAATGAACATGAATTAGAACATATTTGTGATGAAGTAGATGTAGTAGGAATTAATAACCGCGATCTCAAAAGTTTTAAAGTGGATTTGAATCATTCAATTGATTTATGCAAAAAAATTCCTTCCGGTAAAATAAAAATTTCTGAAAGTGGAATTGAAGATGTCACAACAATTAACCATTTAAAACAAAATGGTTTCAGTGGATTTTTAGTTGGCGAAAAATTTATGAAAGAAAAAGATCCGGGAAAAGCCTTTCATGAATTTGTAGAAGCACTTAATTCACAAAACCCCATTTGATTCCGAACCTGAAAATGTAGCCCGGCGTTGGGTACAGGGGAGCTGCAAAATTATTATTCATAAATCCCAGGCCTTGAGTAAGTGTAACTGTGTTCAGATTTTCCATTTTTATAAAAGCATAAAATGATTTTATCCTGAAATTAAAAAACAAATTTATTTGGGGCAGGTTGCTGATAGTAACACTATCCTGAGGAATAAATTTTCCCATAATAGGAGAATAACCGGGAGCAGTGTAAGGAGTATTATAAACCACATCAATACCGGTACTAAGGTTTAGGTTTTTAAAATAATTGCCTTCAAATGCAAGACGTTCCCTGGTATAAAAGAGTGGTACCCGTATAGGATTTTTCCCGGCTGTTTGTTGTACAATAAAATCGCTGTACAAATTTAAATGACCAACTACTTTTGTTTTGGTGGATGCAGTAAACTGGGTGATGTTTACCAATCCATTGAATTGATTTGTCTGGTAATAATTTTCGAAATAAGCATAATTTGTAATGGAAATATTACGAGCCATCAAACTAAATCTTGGATTATTTGCGGTAGCCGTTAATACAGTTATATTTTCTTTTTGAGTAAGTGACTTATTGTTGAAATTAAAAGATGAATTTCCTGAATAAATATAGGAAGGGGAACGGTTTACGTTTTGAAAGCTCACCTGCACATCGCCAAGTTTTTTATTCAGGGCTCGCGTGAGAGATGCATATACATTGAAGTCTGCGGCATTAAGCCCTGTAGCATAAAATTCTCCATTCAGGTTGGCATCCCATTTTCTATTCCTGGTTTTATTACGATATTCTCCATGCAACACGACATTATAAAAATTCTTTTTGCCCGAATAAAAAAATCCGGAGAAATTTTCTACCCGTAATCCGGCTTCTATATATTGACCCTGGTTCTTGGTTTCGGGAAATTGCCTGATCACAAAATCGTTAGAAACGAATTTCCACCGGTCTTTTACTAAAAAATTAAATCCGTTTGCCGTAGGGTGGAGTGTCGTGTCATAATATTGTTGATAGTAGGCGGAATCGGCTTGTGCAAACTGTTGGGAATTTAAAGTATCTCTAAATTCATACGAAGAAGAAGTGAAGGTGAGGGTATGTTGAAAACGTAATTTGGGATAAAATAAATATTCGGTTGTACTATCATTGATAATAATAGAATCCTTTTTCCCAAGATCGTAGCTCTGCCTGAAAAACACCGTAAAGTTATTGTATAAGTTACCTGTACTTATTGAAGTAGAAAAAACGTTTTGAATGAGTGACGTATCATTTCCCAAATTCACCGGGATAGCAAGCCTGTTTTTACGGTTAGGATCCTGCAGAAATGAATCGGCTACAATACCTCCATTTTCAGAAGAACCCAATTTATTTCCCAGGAGAACAAAATAAGAGGAATATCTTTTTCTTTTTCCCTGGTAATTGGAAAAGAAGCGATAATTATTATGATTGGTATTTTGGGTTTGGAAAAGTCCAGGTGATGAGATCAGGCGATACTCAATTCCTACATTCCAGTTGGGTTTTATATTTTGTGTTTGAAGAACTTTTACTACTTGCTCTTTTGCTGAAGCCAAAAAATAACTTAGTTCTGTATAAGGGCGCGTCGTTTGAAAAAAACGAGTATTGTCAATCGTATATTTATATACATCGAATGCGTGAAAGCCTGCATCCCATCCGGCTTTTAGCAATGGTGTAAATAAAACAGGGTATGCAGCATTACCATTATTACCGAGCGTAACATATGCATCGGGAACCGTATATACTTTTCCAAAATCATTGATAGAAGAATCAAGATACTCTCTTGTTAATGAATTGAGATGATGATAAGAAATAGTAATGGAATCTTTCAGGTCATCACGATGTTCAAAGCCAATGGTATCACTTTTAGAGGAACCGCCCGACCGTGACATTCCATGTAAATTAGAAAAGGCTCCTGGAAGTTGCGAATAGGAATACTGAATACAAAAAATGTAAATTAACAATGCAACAAATTTCTTTGCAGGGTTACTTACAATAAATATTTTTCGTGAAATGGACATGTATTAAATTCTTACAATTGCGCTATCAATTGTTTAAATATCAATGTAAGCCTGGGTTCTGCATCTTTTGCTGCCTCTAATACTTCGAGATGTGTAATAGTATTTTCTTCTTCTCTTATCCCCACATCGGTGATCACACTCATCGCAAAAACAGGTAACCCGAGATGCACAGCAGCGATCACTTCCTGCACGGTACTCATTCCTACTGCATCGCCACCAAGCAAATTCAACATTTTATATTCTGCTCTGGTTTCAAACGTGGGCCCGGTAACTCCGGCATACACGCCTTCTTTTAATTGAATTTTATTTTCAAGCGCTATTTTTTTTACTTTTTCGATTAAATAATTTTTATAAGGCTCACTCATGTCCGGGAAACGAGGTCCTAACTCATCTTCATTCTTCCCCAATAAAGGATTTACTGTAAGCATGCTAATGTGATCCTTTATGATCATCAGGTCACCCACTTTATATGAAGTATTTAATCCTCCGGCGGCATTACTGATCAGCAAAGTTTTGATCCCCAAAAATTTCAAAACCCTGATTGGGAAAACTACTTCTTCAGTGGAGTAGCCTTCATAATAATGAAAACGGCCGGCCATGGCAACCACTTTTTTACCGCTCAAATTTCCGAAAATTAATTTACCATTGTGCCCTTCTACTGTACTTACCGGAAAATGAGGAATATCATTATAAGGGATTTTACATTCTACATCTATTTCATCAGCAAAACTTCCAAGCCCACTTCCCAGGACAATCCCCACCAGGGGTTGACCGCTGTATCTTGTTTTTATAAATTCAACCGCATCATAAATTTGTTTCAGCATAAGCAAATTTTAAAAAAAGTAGCATCAAAGATAAGTGAAGATACGCTTAGAAAGATTTAGGAGGTTTAGGGTTTTTCGTTATTCATTCCTTAAATATATGATGGCTATGATAGGAGTTTTTGGATATAAAAAACATCCTTTTTGTTTAATACACATAATTCTACAAGTCCCTTCGTCGCAGTTTTTCCGGTATTTGTCTCTTTTTTTATGAAATGGATGATTATTATCCCTAAGTTTGAAATCATTTTATAAAAGAAGAGTTCAAAGAATTATGGAAAAAGCATGGTACTCAAAAAAATGGATGACAGTTCTTTTTCATGCGGCCGCATGGATACTTTTATTTTCATTGCCTGCATTGTTGCGCAGTTCCCACAATCCAAATGAAGCGAAATCTCCCGAACAGGTGAATACGACTATCATTTTTTTTATACAACTCGTAGGTGATGCAATCTTAATCGCTTTTTTCTATTTACATGCTATCGTTCTAATACCAAAGCTGTTGTATAAAAAGAAATATCTATTATATAGTTTATCAATCCTCGCCTGCTTTTTTATTTATGTCGTGTCCATGTGGATACTATGGGATAATTTCCCTAAACCAAAATTTAATTTCTCATTTGAAGATCATCTTTTTATCAGTATATTTATTTTCATATTCATTCTTGCATGCAGTACTGCTTACAAAACTATCAGGGATAAATTTATAGCAGACAGGCTGGCAAAAGAAAAAGAAACCGAGCATCTTAAAACAGAATTGTCGCTTTTGCGCTCACAAGCCAGCCCTCATTTTATGTTCAACATATTGAACAATATGGTTGCTCTCGCGCGCAAACAATCTGACGAACTGGAGCCTTCACTTATTAAGTTTTCTTCTTTAATGCGCTACATGCTTTATGAAACTGAGGAAGAAAAAGTTTCTTTGGAAAATGAAGAAGAATATTTGCAAAGCTATATTGACCTTCAGCAACAAAGACTGAGTAAAAAAGTAGTGGTGAATGTAAATATGTGCAAGGCGGATAAAATATATGAGATTGATCCGATGTTGTTGATTCCTTTTGTAGAAAATGCATTCAAACACGGAAGTGGTTATATTGAAAATCCCCGGATTGATATTGAACTAAAGGCGCTAAATAATATGCTGTATTTTCGTGTAAGCAACAAATATGATCCCACAATGCAGCAGGTAAAAGACAAAGCCAGTGGTATTGGTTTGGCAAATGTGCGAAGAAGATTGGATCTTCTGCATCCCGGAAAATACAAACTCGATATCACTACTGATAACGGCCTGTTCACAGTTTCCTTACAAATAAATCTTGCATCATGATACGTTGCCTTGCAGTTGATGATGAGCCATTAGCGCTGGAATTACTGGAAGATAATATCAGCAAAATTCCTTTTCTGCAACTAATAGCCTCTTGCGACAATGTAATGGATGCGATGAAAATAATGCAGGAAGAATCTATTGACCTCATATTTTTGGATATTCAAATGCCAGGACTTACCGGTTTGCAGTTTATTGAAAGTATGACCGAAAAGCCTATGATCATTTTAATAACTGCATATAAAAAATTCGCACTGGAAGGTTTTAATCTTGATGTAACGGATTACCTCGTAAAACCAGTGCCTCTCGACAGGTTTATAAAAGCTTGCAACAAAGCGAAGCAATTATTTGAATTAAAATCCAGTCACAAAAATGTAACTTCCTCCGCCACTCCCGGTTATTTTTTTGTTAATGCCGATTACAGTCTTCTTAAAATAACACGTTCGGATATTATATATATTGAAGGCCTTAAGGATTACATTAAGATTCACCTGAAGAATTCTCAGCACCCTGTGGTAACGCGGATGCCGATGAAGACCATTGAAGAAGAACTGCCTCCTTCAGAATTTATACGGATCCATAAATCTTATATCGTTTCAGTTTCTTTTATTACGGCTATACGAAAATCAAGCGTATTTCTTGATTCACTGGAGCTCCCTCTCAGCGACACTTATCGCGATGCCGTTAGTGCTATTACAGGGAAATTATAAAATTAAATTCCGGAAGGATCTTAACCGGTAAAAGAATAAATCGCTGAAGACACCACATTTTCCGGCTTTTTTATTCTCACTGCTTATTTTCCTTTGGTAAAAGTGGTATGATCCTATCTTCGGCAAAATATAAAAAAATTTATTTTTTAAAATTTTATTTAGATATTTGTCTAAATATACAATTATCTAATAACCTTATGAATCTACTTTTCAAAGCATTGAATGATACTACCCGGAGGAAGATACTTGAATTATTGAAAAAGAAAGACCTGACCGCAGGAGAAATATCAGATCATTTCGAGATGTCAAAACCAAGCATTTCCCATCATCTTGATTTGCTTAAACAGGCAGGATTGGTGGAAGCTGTAAAAGAGGGTCAGTTTATTTATTATTCATTAAACACCACCGTTATGGATGAGATGGTAAAATGGCTAATGCAATTCAAAACAACAAATAAATAAACTAATATGAACAACAAATATTTTTTTAGAAACAGCTTTATAATCCTCATTGCCGTTTTGCCGGTAATTTATCTTGCCTATGTTTATAACTCTTTGCCAGACATTGTTCCCACTCATTTTGGGTTGGACGGCAAACCAAATGGATATAGCGCTAAAAGTGATCTTTGGCTATCTGTAATAATATTAAATGTCATTTCAATAGGAATTTATTTCCTGATAAAAAATCTGCCTAAAATTGATCCTAAAAAAACAGCTAAACTTTCTACCTCAGCGTTTCAGAAAATAGGATTCGGCGTTGTTATTTTCATGTCTGCACTCAGCATTTTGATTATCTATTCAGGACAAAGTGATCATAATAATTTTAATAAATTATTTTATCCCCTAATGGGTCTATTTTTTATTTATGTGGGCAATCTCATGCATAGTATTAAACCTAATTATTTTGTCGGCATCCGTGTTCCCTGGGCTTTGGAAGACCCTTCCAACTGGCAGGCTACACATCAATTAGGAGGGAAATTGTGGGTTGCAGGCGGCCTTGCAATTACTATTTTAACCTTACTATTACCTCAAAAAGCAGCGGGTATTGTTTTTATAATAATAACGGCGCTGCTCGTAATCATTCCAATCAGTTATTCCTATTTGTATTTTCAAAAACATCAACCACATTCATGAAAACAGCTTTTTTATTTTTCATATTGAATTCGACAATAACATTCGTATTTGCACAAAACAATACGACTACAATCGAGGCTCGTCCGCAAACTCCTCGTCCTCCTTTTTCTTATAACCATGATAGCGTGGAATATGACAATGCTGATAAAACAGTTCATCTTGCCGGAACCCTTACATATCCTAAAACCGGTGGTCCTTTTATTGCGGCTTTATTAATAACCGGGAGTGGATTACAGGACAGGGATGAAACAATATTCGGACATAAACCTTTTGCCGTAATAGCAGACTACCTTACCAAAAATGGTTTTGCCGTTTTGCGCGTGGATGACCGTGAAATGGGCAAATCAAAAGGCGATGTGAAAAATGCTACCAGCGCCGATTTCGCAGAAGATGCATTTACAAGTATTCAATATCTTTTGCATCGAAAAGAAGTAGATAAAAATAAAATCGGGATTATCGGGCACAGCGAGGGAGGTTTTATTGCCCCTATGGTTTATAATAAGTGGCCGAAGCTGGCATTTATTATTTCATTAGCGGGTACCGGAGTTCCTGGCTCAGCAATTTTGTTGCGGCAACAAACTGAACCGGTAAGAGGGCTTATTGATACTGCTGGATTTAATGCCTATTATGCATTAACAAAAAGTACTTTGCAGGATATAAGCGACAATGCTGATAAACCCGATTCAATTATTCTGAATGATATAAAGAAAAGTTACATTGATTGGAAATCGTCGCAACCTGATTCCGTACTGGAAACCTTACACGCAAATATTGCCACTCCTGATATGTATGCAAAACAAATTAATCCTGAGCTAAAACCCTGGTTAAAATATTTTATTTCGACCAACCCTAATGAATTTTGGGAGAAAGTAAAATGTCCGGTTTTGGTACTGAACGGAGAAAAAGACATACAGGTAAATGCTAAAGAAAATACGGAGGCTATTGCTGCTTCATTAAAAAATGCAGGAAACAAAAATTTTTCTATTATTGTTTTTCCGGGACTAAATCATTTATTCCAGCATTGCACAAAATGCACCATTGCAGAATATAAAGAATTAACAGAAACATTTTCGCCCGAAGTACTGCAGGCAATGGTTACGTGGCTTAATAAAAATATAAAACCTAAACGAAGGTAGTCTTGGTCCGCCTTTATCGGGCATTCAAACCCGGCTAAAACTCTATACACATTCAAAAAATACAATCCATTTAGGAAATGCAGTAAACCAATAAATAATTAATATTCTTATTTCCAATGCGAGGAAAAGAAAAGTCATTTCATTGAACGCAAACCAATTATATTTCCTTCTGTATCTTCTACCAGTGCTATAAAACCATAATCTCCTATATCCATTTTCGGACGGATTATTTTGCCACCGGCAGCTTCCACACGGCTTAATTCTGCATTAATTTCTTCAGAAGCAAAATACACCAGGGTTCCGCCCATACCAGGTTTTACCATATCAATTTTTACCAATGCGCCTCCTATATCTAATCCATTTTCACCAACAGGAAATGTTGCATATTCCATTTCAGAATGCCTGTCACTATTCATTGTAAGATCCGTCAATTCACATTTAAATACCTCTGTGTAAAATTTTTTTGCCCTCTTAAAATCTGAAGTATAAATTTCAAACCAGTTAATTACGCTTTTCATTTCATTTTAATTTTGAATTGATTTAATCAAGCAAAATTAGCTTTGCCTAATAGAATAATAGTCATCCCTTTTCTAATCATTAAGTCTGCTCTCGATATCCATTCGCTCATGCAAAATTCTAATAATTTCAATGGTATCATTTAGCACTCTGTAGAAAATAAGATGAGATTTAATTTTTGAAGCACAGTAACCTTTTCGAACATGCTCCATTGATTTACCTGAGTTAATATTTCCGCAGATAAAGTTGATTTCGTCAAATATTAAATTGTAATAGCGATCGGCTTGCTCAACAGACCATTTTTCAACAGTATAAAGCCAAATTTCTTCCAGATCTGCAATTGCTTTTATACTAATCACAAATGGCAATGGCTTCATAAAAACTTTTTGTGCAAATTCTTTAAATGCTTCTTTTGATCAAAGTTCTTTTGAAATCCGCTTCTCTCTCCGCGTATAAGCGCTTTATTAAGATCTTTCATTTGTGATTCTTCTGCTTCTAAAAGTCTTAAAGCCGATCTGATTACTTCGCTTGCAGAATTGTATTTGCCTGATAATATTTTTGTAGAAATAAATTCCTCAAAGTGTTCACCTAATAAGATAGAAGTGTTTCGTGCCATTTTATACTTTTTATAAAAATACCAATAATTGGTATTTATTCCAAAAAACGGATTTTAATATTAAACGGAAGTAATATTTTGGAAAACCACAAATGAGTGTCTGCCGAAATAATATATTCAAAAAATATTATTGAAACTAACTTTGGTGCATTACAAAGCATGAAATCTAATCTTTTATAATTCTCTTCACAAAAAATAACAAAATATAAACTTGCCCTATTTCTTTGTTTACTGAAATTAATTAAAACAGGTTTATTTCGATTCCTTTTCTTCTCTTTCAACAGTTATTGAACATTCGCCAATCAACGCTGCCAAAGCGCCTACAGCAGCCAGCACGGGTGCAACCACAGCACCTACAACGCCAATTGTTAATGGAAAAGTCATTAATTCTTTTCCGGATTTATCAGTTATTGTTATCCTTCGTACATTACCTTCTTCGATCAGTTCTTTTACTTTTTGAAGCAGGTGTTCCCCGTTAATGGTAAAGAATTCTTTTGCTTTCATTTTAAAAGTTTTTAATAGTTTTATAAATAATTTTTTATTCTTTTCTATAAACTGCAATTATTGTTTTTTCCCCTCTGAACGAATTGGAAGTTTGTGTATCATACAGAATTTGACCATCATAAGATAAGGTCCAGGTATCATGACTTGTAAACTCATTACTTCTGCCGTTATAATTAAAGGTCACTTTTGAATCCACAAAAAGCGTATCTCCGTTTTGGGAAAGATGTGCTGAAACCATGCGGGGAGCTTTACCATACGGGGCTTTGAAAGCCTTTTCTTTTCCATCCATTGTTAGTTGTTCCTCTATTATTGTGGGGTCACTGTATTCAGAGACCATCGTATTTTTTATGTCAATTTCATTATCGTTCTGAGTAACTGTCAATCTATAAGGAATGCCCGCGGTTCCTGAAGTACCGATAGTGCTTGCATCTTCATCAAATTTCCATTCACCTGAAAAACCCGCTGAGTTTTTTACAACTAAGGGTAAGGGATCAAGCCCGGCTACTATACGATAAGGAGCTATAGCTTTTCTGTAAGCATAATCCTCGCGGCAAAGCACATGGGAATCATTGATCAGTTTTTGAAATTCTTTTTTAGTTGTATTACGAACCATTCCCGCCCAAATTACATAATACGTCCATTTAGGCTGCCGTTTGATTACATCAGTTGTGGGAGGGTTTCCTACTTCCCCCAACGCAATAGGTTTCCCATTTGCCAGCGCTAATAAACTGTCATAATAATTTTGATTAAAATCACTTCCGTAGACGTCGAGTGATGCGATATCAAAATATTTATCGCCTACATAAAAATTAGTAAATTTTCTTTCGGGTGTGCTTGGCCTGTCCACGTTCCACATCCAGATAAGATTATTTAGTTTATGATAATTCACCAGCCGGTCAAACAATTGTCGATAAAGTTTTACTGTGCTGTATTTATCCTGGATTACCCTTCCTCCCCACCAAAACCAATTGCCATTCATTTCATGATATGGACGCCATACAATGGGAATGTGCGCGTCCTGTAATTTTTTAAGATACACCGCAATAGTATCTACCTGCTTGCACCAATGTTTATACAAAGCGGTACCAGGCGTTAAGATGTCTTTAAATTGTTGATCTAACAACCTACCTTGTACGCTTTCCAGTTTCGTAGAATCGGCGCCGGGTAATGGTTGAAAAGTTACAGGCTCATCCGCTGTTGGCGGAACGGCGTGCCAGCAAATAGTAATAATGGAACCTAGTTTATTTTGCTTTATAACTTCATCCACAATTTTTTGCCGAGCCTTGTACGAATCTTTATCGCCACCTAAAGCAAATCCCCAATCGGTGCTGTAAACCACGGGAGTTTTACCCATATAGTTTGCAGCAAATTGGGAATTTTTTTCCTGGATATTGGGAAAGTTGTGTTGCCCGGTCATAAGATATTCGCCCGAAATACTTTGAAAATATTTCAATAAGGCTCTTGCTTCGGGAGAAGCATTCTTGGTTACAGGTTCTATTGAACATTTCTGAGCAGTAACCATATTTAAATTAATAAATAATGCAGATAGAAAAAACAAGATTATTTTTTTAAACGTTCTCATATCTTTTGTTTTTTGGAATCAATAAATCAATTATAAATTTTACAAATAATAATTAAAGATTCCAATCATAAGAAAATGTTTTGTCAACTTTTTTTATAAATATCCCAGCTTCTTCAAATAAGCAATCCATTTTTGATAACCACCTCCATTTGGTGTAAGGTGTAATCCTTCAAAAGTATATTTTGCATCCATCATGCCTTGCTTATCAGTAAAAAGATCATGAATGTTTACATAAGGGATCTGCAATTCTGTTGCTACTTTTTTGATGAGTTTGTTGGTAGCGAGAATGTGGGCCTGCTTATCGTAATGCTGCGGAAAGTTTGGTAAATCAGGGTTTACTGGCATAATGCTTTCTACATAAATTTTGGTTGACGGTGTTCCCTGTTGCAGTCGCATTACTATTTTGCGGATATTATCAGCTATTACCGCATCGGGAATATCTTTTCCGATATCATTTATTCCGATCAGCAGGAAAACTTTAGAAGGCTTTCTTTTGATGATATCATCTAAACGATCCAACACGCCAAACGTAATATCCCCGCCAATTCCCCGATTGATCACAGTAGTATCATTCAGCAATTTTTCCCACTTACCCATCTCCGTTATACTGTTTCCCAAAAAAATGATCCGGCCGGTAACTATTGGTTGATGTTCAAACATAGCCTTTCGTTGGATATAATGGCTTTCCATAAATCCTGTAGTATCAAAAAGATGTTCATTGGTTACCTGCGAAAAACAAAAAACTGGTAACAGTAAACCAACAAATAAGAGAGATTTTAATTTTTTCATAATGCTTAATTGATAACACTTATTGTCTCTGAGGATTTAATATCTCTTGATGATGCACCGGTCATTACTTTATAATTACCAGGCTCAACCACCCACTTTCTGTTTTGTTCGTTATAATAAGCAAGATTTTTAACCGGGATACTTAATGTTACGGTTACTTCCTTACCTGCCGGGACCATCACTTTTTTAAATGCCTTTAATTCCTTTTCGGCTCTCTCAACTTTCGAACCCAACTTACCTATATATAACTGAACCGTTTCTTTGCCGTCAACCTTACCGGTATTTTTAACTTTAATGATTACATTTATTGTCTCATTTAATTTATAATCTTTTTTGTCGGTATGTAATGGCGAATAAGCAAAAATGGTGTACGATAAACCATAACCAAAGGGATATAGTGGAGTAATGTTTTTAGTATCGTACCAACGGTAACCTACCAGGATTCCTTCCTTATAAATTGCGGTCAGACTATCACCGGGAAAAGTGTGAAGATAATGTGCCGGCGACTCGTCCAATGAAACAGGAAAGGTAAAAGGTAATTTACCGGAAGGATTTACTTTACCGGTCAATACATCCGCTAACGCGTGTCCTCCTTCTGAACCATTGAACCATGACCACACAATTGTATGATTATCCTTTTTTATTTTATTGATATCATAAGGTGCCCCGCCGATAATTACAACAATCGTATTTGCATTAGCAGCTGTTACTGCATCCACCAACGCCTGTTCTCCAAACGGAAGACTCAGGTCTTTTCGATCACGGCCTTCGCTCTCGTAATCACGGTTGCCGCCAATAAACAAAATAGCTACATCACTGCTTTTGGCTGTATTAACGGCTTCCTCTATCAATGCTGAATCGGGCTTGTTTACATCCACATCTTTATCATTTTTATTTTTTTGCCACGGGTTGATTACACGGGCGCGGTAACCCTGGGCAAACTTAATGTTAACCGTTTTCCCGAAAGCATTCTGAAGCCCTTGCAATGGAGTGATCTCGTATTTTGCTTTTACACCGGCCCCAAATCCGCCCAAATGATTCATGTGAGTCGCGTTATCGCCAATAACTGCAATTGTTTTAAGGCCTGCCGTCTTTAAAGGCAAAAGATGTTTATCATTCTTCAAAAGTACTATCGATTCTGATGCAATATCATAAACCGTCTTACTGTGTGCAGGAGTATTGAGTGATCCTGAAGGACTGTTTTTGCTTAATAAAGTTTTGTAAAGAACCCACAATATGCGGTGCACCTTATCATCAATCGTTTTTTCACTTACTTTACCGGCTTTTACAGAATCAAGCAAAGGGTTTGCGAAATAATAATTATCATATGGAGGCCGTGATCCCATTTCAACATCAAGCCCGTTATTAGCTGCGTTTACTGTGCTGTGTGTGCCACCCCAATCAGAAATTACAATCCCTTTAAAGCCCCATTCACCTTTTAAAATGGTATTGAGCAGGTAGGCATTTTCAGAACAATATTCCCCGCGCACCTTATTGTACGCGGCCATAATTGTCCATGCATTACCTTTTTCTATTGCAGCTTTAAAAGCCGGCAGATATATTTCGCGGAGGGCACGTTCGCTCACTTCCACATTTATTCTGTCCCTTTCTGTTTCCTGGTTATTTAACGCAAAGTGTTTAACACAGGCAGCTACATGCTGGCTTTGAATTCCCTTTATTGCGGCTACTGCTAACTGTGAATTTAAAAAAGGATCTTCAGAATAATATTCGTAGGTGCGGCCTCCAAGTGGTGTCCGGTCAATATTGATTGCAGGAGCAAGCAGCACATTTTTGTTACGTGCCCTTGCTTCTTCACCAATTGCAATACCATACCTGTTGGCTAAAGAAGGGTTCCAGGTGGCCGCTATTGCAGAGCCATTTGGAAAGAAAGTTGCCGAGTCGGTAGTAAGATTGGCCGGTGCCCATCCACCGCCGGGCTTCAATTCTTCTCGGATGCCCAAAGGTCCGTCATCAGTAGATAATCCCGGAATACCAAGCCGCTCCACACCACTGGTCGTAAATATGGAATTAGCATGGAGCATTGAGATTTTTTCTTCAAGCGTCATCTTTTTTACCAGTTGATCGATCTTTGCTTCGGTTGCTGCATCATTATTTTGTGCGAAGGCATTTCCAAATAAGATGAAGATGAAAGTGCATGTGAGAGCAAACCGGGGAAAATTAATTTTCATGAAATTGTGGGTTTTTTATTAATTGGTTTTATAAATGTTAAGTGCTGATTTGTTTTAATTATTTCATCAAAAGGAAAAGATCAATTGTATAGCATCATCACAAAGAGGAAAATGAATTATTTTTTATGATAAAAGGCAAGCTCAAAAATAAATTTAGAAAGTAAAATAATTTATTCGGTAAGAGAAAGAACATTTCCATCGGGATCCTTGAACCAGGCAACTTTTGCACCAGACGGAGATGTCCAAACTCCTAAATCATCTTGCTCAAAAAAACCATATTTTTCGCAATATACATTTTGTTCGTTTAGTGCTTTAATGACAGAAGAAATGTCATCAACATTCCAACCTAAAACCGTAAAAACCTGCGGCTTTAATTCCTGGACCGTTGATATTCTTAATAAAGTACCATTCGCTTCAAATTCCAACGCATAATCGTCTTCAGCTAATAATTCCAATCCTAACACATCCCTATAAAAAGATTTTGCTTTGGCAGGCATTATAGTCGGAATAAAAGCTTTGAGTTTTTTGTTTGCAAGCATGATAAAAAAATTTAGTTGATTTGATATTGACTTAGTGTATTAAAACGAAGGTTGAAGTTATATACTTTTGCTGAGATTTATTCCGCCGCCAGATTTCCTGGGTGCATTCCAAATTACCGTATAGGCAACTTGACTTTGGGCGGTGAGGGCCTCACCCACGGTGCGCTGCCCGTTTGATGTCTTCACCAACCGGCGACAATTAGTGTTCCTGATATCATAGTTTTGTCCCCTGAATTAGCATTGATGATTTTATAGATTGCTCTTTTAAATGTAAAAATTTCTTTCGTTCTTCATCCTGGCTGAAGTTATCAAAATCCTGCTCCGAATCAAATTCCACAAGATGTATTTCGTAAGGTTTCTCTATATGACTTTCCACAAAAACATTGTCTGTCGGCCTTACACGCAACAGTAGTCTTCCGTTGTATTTTAAAATTGCGGGTATCGCTACATTTTCAAATTCATCAAAAACTTTCTCCTGCCCTTGTTTAATATAAATAAGTTGCGTTATAAAGATCATTTTGCTTTTTTAATTTAAAATTATTGAACTATTACATTAAAACACAATTCCAGAAAACAAGCTTTTTTGATGATTTTAAATTTGCATTCAAGACTTCTCAGTCTTGGAAAAGTTGACAATCCTGTCGTTTCGTTTTATTTTTCCATATTCTTATTGTATTCGCCACGTCTTGCCGTTGCATCCAATTTGGCACGTTTATATAAGATTTGCTGCGCTTCTTTTACATTTTTATTTTCTCCTTTCCACGCTTCAATAGCCGGTTGCTGAATTGCTCTTGCAAATGAAAAAGTAACTATCCAGGGTAAACGATTTTTAAAATTTTTATTGATGGCATTCAAATGCGCCGTGGCTGCTTCCGGCGATTGGCCGCCGGATAAAAATGCAATGGCAGGGACACTTGCCGGCACCGATTCAAGCAAACAATTTACAGTTGTCTCGGCTACTTCATCCACACTTTTTTTTTCGGTGCTTTCCAAACCTTGTATCACCATATTGGGTTTTAGAATGATGCCTTCCAGGTTAATCCGGTATTTATAAAGTTGATAAAAGAGTATTTTCTGTACCTGTTCACTAACATCAAAACATCGTTGTATAGAATGATTGCCATTCATTAAAACTTCAGGTTCTACAATCGGTACAATGTCGGCTTCCTGGCATAAACCCGCGTAACGCGCCAGTGCGTGCGCATTGGCTGTGATACATTGTGTGGTTGGAATACCTTTACCAATTGTAATCACAGCACGCCATTTGGCAAAGCGGGCACCCATTTTTTTGTATTCGGCCAATCGTTCCCGCAAACCATCAAGGCCTTCGGTAATTTTTTCATTGGGGAAACCAGCCATTGGTTTGGCATGCAGGTCCAATTTTATACCGGGAATAATTCCGGTTTTTTTCAATACCTCTGCCATGGGTATTCCATCTTTTGTTTGTTGCCTGATAGTTTCATCAAACAAAATAGCGCCGCCTATGCTTTCATTGAGTCCTGGCGTTGTAACTATTAATTCGCGGTAGCTTCGGCGCATCTCAACGGTTTGTGTAATGCCGGCCGCAGCAAAACGTTTATTGCAGGTTTCAATACTTTCATCCATAGCAAGTAAGCCTTTGTTGCCTGCAAAAAGTTGTTGAATGGTGTCTTTTAAAATTTGTTTGTTCATCTGTTTTTGTTTTTTTTAATAACAATTTACTATACTTCCACAATCATCTTGCCTTTATTTTTCCCGCTAAATAACCCAAGAAAAGCTTCTGGCAATTTTTCAAACCCATGCACTATTGTTTCAGAGTATTGCAATTTACCTTCCTTCAACCATTGTGCTAAATGTTTAATGCCTTCCGGAAAATGTTCTTGAAAATTGCTCACAATAAAACCCTGCATTAAAACACTTCTTGTTAGGAGCATTGGCTGTAACCTTGGCCCCACCGGTTTTTCGGTGGCATTGTATAATGAAATCTGTCCGCATAAAGGTATCCTTGCATGAAAATTAATGTTACTGATTACCCCATCGGAAATTTCGCCTCCCACATTATCAAAGTAAATATCCACCCCTTTAGGACATGCATTTGCGATTGCTTTTTTCATGTCGGTAGTGGTTTTATAATTGATGACATCGTCAAATCCAAATTTTTCTTTTAGTAATTTTATTTTTTCATCAGAGCCCGCAATCCCAACTACATAACATCCCTGGATTTTTGCAATTTGTCCCACAGCCATACCCACTGCTCCTGCAGCCCCGGACACCACAACGGTTTCACCGGGTTTGGGTTTTCCAATATACATCAATCCGAAGTATGCGGTAAGCCCCGTCAGGCCTAATATACCAAGAAAATAACTGGCCGGCGCAAGTGTAGTATCAATCTTTTGGATTCCTTTCCCCGAGCTAATCATTTGTTTTCGCCACGGTAGATTTCCGGTGACCAAATCATCAATTTTAAAATCATTTGATTTGCTTTCCTTTACTCTCGCTACCACACCACCAGTAATCGGCTTTCCTGTTTCAAAAGGGGGCGCATATGATTTCACATCATTCATTCTGCCACGCATATAGGGGTCAACAGAATAATATTTGCCTTCTAATAATACCTCACCTTCATGGATAGCCGGTAATTCCAAATCTTCCATCTTAAAGTTATCTGCTGTCGGTAATCCTTTTGGTCTCGATGTCAATATAATTTGTGTAGTTGTCATAATATTTATTTTATCGTTTTTACATTCCAACACCAATTTCTTATTTCAGGCATATCAATTCCATTCTTCCTGATATAAATTTTATGTTCATCTATTTTTGCATGGACCAGTCGCTTCCTAAACTTATTAATTCTGCTGCTGCGCGATATAGAATTGCACACTCATCCTGGTATGTATATTTCGGGGAGGAGCTCGAAACAGGCAGTTGATTATTTTAACTTGCATAATTTATTTTTTGGTTAATATCCTTCCTTTTTTAATTTATTAATGCTTTTGGCTGATATTAAAATATTTCACCACAACTTTATTGCCATCTTATGCATTATTCATTTTTATTAATTTATTTTCACAAATTATATTGTCCGTCAATAGTTAACCGGTAAAAAAATATCAATCCCCGCAAAGCATAGTTTATACCTTTTATAATTTCTATAATGTCCAAAATGTTTGTGGTATAATGCCGATATAACAGCCGTTTAGTTCAATGGAATTGGACTATTACGGATGTATAATCGGTATTACTCTTTCAAAAGATGAGTATTTGTAATGTAAAAAGGTTCCGATTGACGGAACCTTTTTTGAATTAAATACATCCTAAAACAGGGCTTAATTTTATCCAATAATTTTTTTTCAAAAATAAGTATAATGAAAAGAAATCCGGCTATACTATTATAACCCTATTATTAATATTTACTTTATTGCCGTAGGTTTTTCTATTTGTTTCATCAATGTGCTGTCCCACTTTCCTTCTACTTTTACCTGGGCCATACCACCAAAATCAAAAGCTTCTATCAGGTTATGATCTAATAGTACATAAGTACCTGGTTCCCTGAATTTATACAAAGTAGCCGCGGCTGAACCACCAGGAACTTCCCATGTTTCAAAATCTGTATAAGGTTTGTTATTAAATTTCCCTCCGGGCCAGTAAAGATCTGCGTGGCCTCCTATCAGGTGCATACGGGTATCGCGGTTGGCTTCTGCTGTAATAAATAATACTTTATCACCAACTTTTGCAGTAAGGGCATTTGGGCCTAGCAAGGCACCTTCATGTCCATTAAATGGAAGATTGGTAGGCATCAATGTTTTGATTGATTCTCCTATACCCTGGATACTTTCCTGGGGAGTTGCAAAGTTCAAAATTTTACCATCTTTATCCTTCGGAAGATAATAATCCTGTTGCACAATATAATAGGCCTTGTCGAATGTTATAGGGTTCCCGTTTTCATCTTTTAATCCTTCACGGGGTAAAACCATAATGGCGCCATTCATTCCGGAAACTACATGGATCGGTACCATTCTTCCCCCTGGTGCACAATGGTAAACAAAAACTCCTGGTCTTGTGCATCTAAACCTTAATTTCACTTCCTGGCCTGGGTTTACAAGAGTAAGGTCTCCTCCACCCATTGCGCCTGTTGAAGCATGAAAATCTATATTGTGTGTTTGAGTATTGGTAGCAGGATTTTTTAAAGTCAATTCAATAAAATCGCCCTGGTGAACCACTATCATTGGCCCGGGCACTGTACCATTAAATGTAAATGCCCATATAGAATCGCCCGGAGCTATTTCGATTTTCTTTTCCTCAACTGTAAAAGTTACCTGAACTACTTTAGGACCGTCTTTGTCAACCTGGTCAAACTTTGGCAACATGGGAGGGGCCACCATCTCCTGTGTTACCTTCGGCAAATTATCACCATCACCCTCGTACGTTTGATCAACTACAGAAGTGGTACTTGCATTTTTGCATGAGGCCAGAAGCATTACCAGTCCGATAACAAAGAAGGGTATTATTCGTCTACCTTTTGAGAATTTTAAATTTTTCATTTTATTCTTAATTTAATTGTAACGTAGTTTAATATTTAAAAATATTATTCCGATTCCTTATTTCTAAAAATTGCAATGCAAATTTCCGGGTTTCTATAATCACAAAAAGTAATCACACTCATTAAAGAATATGATGTTACTCATATTTATTAATCTTACTTTGTCGCGCCCTAATGAAATATCAAAAGTGAAAATACAAATTACTCTTATTTGTGCTTTCACTGTAATTTATTTTGATTTAAATATTAAAATATCAGGATTAATATTTATAGAGAGCCAAATCCAGTTTTGCAAAGATTTCATTTTTTGATCCGGTAAAATATTTTTTACATATTTCATTGAACTATTAGTAACCATTTGCGAATAGCCGCCACTCAGTTTTACATCCTTCATTACATTGTATCCAAAAGTAAGGTCGGCTTCATTGCCCAATGAGGAACTTGCCTTGTTGCCTGAATAATCAATTATTTCACCGGCCGATTCAAAATGATGTACCGCTAATTGCCAGTTTAATTTTTCGGTTACATTCAAATTCAGATCCAGGTAAGAATCTGAGAGGCCTACATTGTCGTGCGGGCTTGACACATAAAAATAATCCATGAATCCGTAGAATTTATGTTGGGTTCCATAGAGTGGATTGAAATAAGTGATTTTAGTGGAAGTTGAATTCATGTTTTTCCCACTCAGATAATCACTTCCTATTCCGATTCCAAATTTTTTATTGATAGCATAATCTGCTTTAATGGCAGCCATCCAGGCATTGGTCTTTATAGAAGAAGAATTTTTAACAGGATTATTTCCCATTTGATAATAATAAGTGCCTGCTATATTTATCTTTTCTTTTTTGTAAAAAATATTTCCTCCCAAAGTTTGTAAATTGGAAATAGAAGAATCAATTCTATTTTGCGTATTAAGATTCATTATTAAGGCTGAAGCAGATAAGGCATTAGTGAATTGATATTTCATCCACAAAAACTCCATGGCTTTATAGGGCTGACTTAGTGAGTTATCAAAAAATGTACTCGTAACTTTTTCCGCATTTTGATTGAAAGCAAAAACCATATTTGCTTTCAATTTGTTTTTCTCAAAACCAAGCAAAGCAGCGTCGTGTTTGCGTCCTGCATTATTCCAGTCTAATGCTCCCAGTAATCTTTCATCGTCATAAGATAGAACCTGGCGACCTATTTTCAGGCTCCATTCCGGATTAAAATATAATTTCGCCCATGCTTCGTATAGAGACATTTCATTAGCAGTGGTTTGCACCTGTGGGTCGTTTCCCCAGGTAGTGACTACCTGGGTACTCAAACCGATTATTAGCTTTTGGTTTTTCGAATAAGTTAATCCTATACGGCTTCTTTGTGCAACAAAAGAAGCCGGTTTCTGTCCATCCAATATCGGTGTAAATAAACCATTTCTGAATTCAGCACGAGGTCTGAGTTGGATATTTAATTTTAATTCTTCATTTTGGTCTTGCTGTGCCAACAAAGTACCTGAGTAAAAGACGCCAATTAAAATAAATAAGGTTGTTAAGGTGAAAACATGTTTTGTCATATATGGTATTTTTTAAAATGCTGATGCAAAATTCATGTAGAATACTTTTTTGAAAGCTATGGATACTCATAAAGAAATATGATCTGCATCATAATTGGGAATATATATTTTCATAAGTAGGAATCCGGAGTTTTTGTGCCTTTACTGTACAGGCATAAAAATTATATTAGAAATAATTGGGGAAATAAAATTTCTTAAAATATGCAGGCAAATTATAAAGAAGCATTTTTAATACTGAAACGCCTGGAAATAAGGTATCAGAGTGAATTGAAAAAGTAATCAGGATATTTAAATCTTAACTATATCCTGAAGTGCGATTTTTAAATAGTATGAAACATTTTCGTCTTAATCTCATTAGACAGAACTTCAAATCTTTTTTCAAAGTTGGAAATGGCTTTCGAAAGACTGTGACGGTTTTCATTTATTTTTTCAGGCAATAATGGCCCTTTCGGAGACTCATAAATGAGGCCCGAAAATTCCTGAAATTCTTTTACCAGCTTTTTAAGCATGTCATCATTAAGCAAAAGCTCATTTTGAAAATATTCTGCCATTTGCAAAAAATTATTTTCTGCATCATTGTCCACCATCTCACTAAGGCGGTATTTTAATACTGCATTCTCCTGATTAAAATGCTCCAGTTTATTTTGCAAAAATTGCAGATCTTTTTTTTCCGCCATATAATTCTTTTTACAACATCTTTAATTACACATAATTACTCGAATGATGTTTCTGAGAATGCGTTAATTATAATCTTAGCAAATTTGAAATTATCATGCTTTTGTAAAAATGATTTATCGCTGCCGGAAAGATGATTTATATCATAAAAAACCAAACGATGCTCTAAAATTTATAACAAGTCGAATGCTTTTTCTTTTACGAATTTTGTTTGGTGGTACATTAATTAGGTATGAACTTTACCAAAGATTCGTTCAACGATGAATAGTGTGTGCTAGAATGGCTTAAATATCAGTAGGATTTTTTTCAATGGATTTATTGATACCTTCTTCTACTTTTTTTCCATTTATTTTAAATGCTGATAATCCTTTTTTGAAAATGCAATGTTCTTGTTATTTGGTCACTGCTGCTACGATATGAGTAACTTTGCAGAAGTTTAAATTGACGATACTTCTATTCAGTTTATTTTATGCAATCCACCGTACGCGATACAAGAATTCAAAAGGAACTTGTAAATAGTATTATTCATGGATTTGGAATTATTTTTGGAATTATAAGCATTCCTATTCTGATAGCATTCGCAATAAAAAGTAATAATACAAGAGGTGTTATCGGCGCAGCTATCTATGGCTTTTGTTTTTTGCAACTCTTCACTTTTTCAACGCTTTACCATGGGTTTCAACATCCACAGGCAAAGCGCGTTTTTGAAATCCTTGACCACATCAGTATTTATTTCCTTATATCGGGCACTTACACTCCATTTCTATTGATCTACATGGACAATTCATTTGGTATTACGTTGCTAACTGTATTATGGAGCCTGACTGCAATAGGAATTGTTTTCAAGATTTTCTTTACCGGCAAATGGAACATTATTTCAACTATTGTTTACATAGCTATGGGATGTATCCTGGTTGTAGGGGGGCGTACTTTCTTCGTCCATATTCCCGGAGATGTAATGATGATGATTCTTATAGGAGGTGCGCTTTATCTTGTCGGTGTTATTTTTTACCTGTGGGAAAAATACCCTTACAACCATGCACTATGGCATTTTTTTGTTTTGGCTGCTGCAGTTTGCCATTACGTGGCCATCTTGCTGGCCGTGTAAACGAAGTAATCAAATTCTCAAAAAATTAGGTAACACAACAATCCAATATCGTTTAATCTATTGAAAAGATTTTGAGCAAGCGTTGGAAAAGTCTAAAAGAGAATTGAGCCCAATTAGCCAGACTTTAAAATATCCCACTTATCATTTGTTGTAAAATACTCAGCAACGAAGAAGGATATATTCCAAACCATAGTATTAAAATAAATAGTACTCCTAAAATTAATTTTAGCGGAAAGGAATTTTCTCCGATAAGGACAAGAGGTGTCGGAGCGACTTCGGGTACGGTTTCTTTTTTACCGGAAAACATAATGGCTACCACTCTTAAATAATAGAATAACCCAATGCCGCTGGAGACTACCAGGATAATCATCATTGTCCAGATGCCCGCGCTGGCACCGGCAGTGAGCAAATAAAATTTACCCAGGAAACCAGCCGTAAGTGGGATTCCTGCAAGGGATAATAAAACAACAGTGAAAATACCCGCCAGCCAGGGTTTTCTCCAAAATAGACCGCGGTAATCTTCCACATTAATCGCTTCACCATTTTTGTCTGAAAGATAAATGACCGTACCAAACGCAGCCAGCATACTTACAAAATAAACAACGAGATAAAATGCTACGGCATGCACTCCTGTTTGATTCATGGCTAAAAAAGCAACCATCATATATCCGAGGTGTGAGATGGAAGAATACGCCAAAAGTCTTTTAATATTTTGTTGTCTCAACGCGAGCCAGTTTCCGACGAGCATTGATGCGGCGGCTATCACAGCGAAGGACAACCATATACTTTCGTTTTTGAGTCCGCCAATACCATAAAATAACCTGAGCAAAAATGCAAACGCTGCGCCTTTAGATATCGTAGCTACAAATGCTGAAACAGGGGCTGATGCGCCAGAATAAATATCGGGTGTCCAGAGATGGAATGGAACGAGCGCCATTTTAAATCCAATACTGACTATTACGAGTGCCAAACCGGCCACCAATAAAAATCCTTCCGAAGTATTAGTTGCAGTTGCTGCGCTAATGCCGGCTAAATCCATGTGGCCGGTTTCTGCATAAATTAATGCAACTCCAAATAACAGGAACGAAGTAGAAACAGCGGCAAGGACCAGGTATTTAATTCCGGATTCAATTGCAAAATCTTTTCTTTTTAAATAAGCAATCAACGCAAACAGCGAAACACTCAGCACTTCCAGGGAAAGGAAAAATGAAATAAAGTGACTGCTAATCACCATAGTCACAGAACCCAATGTGGCGAGTAGCAGCAAAATATAATATTCTTCGCTTTTTATTTCCTGCACTTTTAGATAATGATACGACATCAATGTTACTATGAACGCAGCACAAATGATGAGTCCGGTCATAAACAGGCCAAAGCCGTCTATAACAAATAAAGAAGTAACCGAAGTTTCAGCAGGTACATAATAAATTGAAATAAAAGCAATAGCAAGAGCTACCAATGTAAAGACATAACTAAAAAGATGGCTTCTTTTTATCGCAATCGACAGCATCACAATTATAGCTGACACGGCAATAATAATTTGAGGAAGCAATAAACACAAATCTGACGCTTTTATCATTTTACACCTCCTTTTTTAGATGATGAAGAATGATATACCGGTTGATAATTGAACAAATTTGTCGGATGTACTTCGATAAGTTTGCCATCCGGCCCTACAGTTACAGGATATGGCGATTGCGTGCTGTGGAACCATCTCTGGCCGTGCTTGGTAGCAGTCGGCTGTTCAATATCCATACCTAAATCTAATGACGTTGAAGATTGATAATGCATCACATTTTCTTCGCGGGCTGATTCGTCTATGCCTGACTGCGACATGGCTGCAGATGAATTATAGTTTTCCGGTTGATACCTGTTATCATAATAAAATGCGTCCTCCTGCATTTTCATATTGTTAATCACCGGTTGAACTGTTTTGATAACGGGTTGAGGATAAATTCCCAGCCAAACAATAGCGATAATCAGGCTACCCATCACTGTGAGTTCCCTGGCGGAGAAATCCGAAAGTGTCCATTCTTTCTTCCTTTCTCCCTGGAATATTTTTTGCAGAATAACCAATGCATAAATCATAGAGGCTACCAACCCGAGTGTAGCAATAATGGCCAATACCATATTGGTTTGAAAAGCACCCGCGAGAATAAGGAATTCCGCAATAAAATTTCCCAGTCCCGGCAAGCCCAACGTAGCCAAAACAAATATGAGTGTGATACCTCCCATCTTTGGAATCTGTTCCCAAAATCTTCCCATTTGATTCATGTCCCTGCTGCCTGTTCTCGCATTGATAGCACCGGCGACAATAAATAAGGCACTGATGCTAATACCATGTGCAATCATTTCTATAACAGTTCCCTGGTAAGCCAAAGCCTGGAAAGAAAAAATACCCACGAGGATAAAGCCCATGTGGCTCAGGCTCGAAAATGCAATCATGCGCTTCAGGTCTGTTTGAGCATAAGCCAATTTAGCGCCATATAAAATTCCTGCGATTCCTATTATAATAATTACTGGGGCAATAACCTGCGAAGAATCCGGGAAAAAAGGAAGTACAAATCTCAATATTCCATAGGCGGCTGTTTTAGACATCAGCCCGGCCAGTATCACACTTCCTCCGGTAGGTGATTGTGTATATGCGTCGGGAAGCCAACTATGAAAAGGCAATGCCGGAAGTTTCACCAGGAAAGCAATTAAGAAACCACACATTAACCAAAATCCGGTTGTTCCTGAAAATGAAGTTCCAATCAAGGCAAAATAATCAAAAGTATATTGCCCGGTATTGTTGCCATGAATAAAATATAAACCAATGATGGCAATCAGCATCAGCAG
>JGI20206J14855_1000057_pt1 | contig 39557 bp, 20 predicted proteins | sample NGESurdeep092012_6_FD_14855 | JGI IMG/M metagenome (IMG submission 14855) | reverse complement strand
TACCTGGCTTGTTCCTCATTACACATGGCGGATACTATGGCTAATCGGTTTCCCTACTGGTTTTATGCTAATCCTATTAAACCGCTGGATCCCTGAATCGCCCCGGTATTTGCTCACCCACGGCCGGTTAAAGGAAGCTCAAAATGTAATGAAACGGTTCGGAGCTGTGGTTGTAAAAGAAAAAGTTCCTTTAATTGCCACCGAAACGAAGATCAAGGGTCAGTTTACGCAACTGTTTCGTCCTCCTTTTCTCGGCATAACTGCTACACTCGCGCTCCTGGCTTTGGGTGGTGGTTTTGTTGAGTTTGGTTTTGAACTTTGGATACCGTCTAACCTGCAGCGTCTCGGATATACACAGGCAGGTTCTTTTGAATTGTTGCGAAATGCGGCCCTCATTGGTTTTCCTCTCAATTTCCTGATAGCCTGGATGTATGGATTCTGGAGTAGCAAACGCACTATCATCGGGTTAACCCTGCTTACAGCCGTATCCATGTTAGGCTTTTTATTTGCAGGCAATTCAATTATACATCATCATCTGTTGCTTTACATTCTGCTTATCGTTCCTATCTGGGGAATAAGTTCCGTAATATCGGTTCTTTCCGTTTATGCAGCCGAGATATATCCCACCAGCATTCGCTCTCGCGGAAGCGGCCTGATCGCAGGATTCAGTAAATTCGGTGGCGTGCTGGTTATTGCCATTGTTGTAGTGGCAATAGCTCCTCCCTCTATTGCGGCAACAGCAGTGATTGGTGCCGTTCCCCTGGTGCTTGCTGCTCTGGCGACTATTTTCTTTGGTGTTGAAACACGAAAACGAAAGTTGGAAGAAATAACTGCTGAACAACTCGGTGAACTTGCTGAATACTCACCCGATAGCGAGGAGTAATTCAGGTTGTTTATTCGGCGGCCAGCGTAGGTTTAAGGAATCGGCACCGTAGGTAAGACCGCGGGATTAAATTATACCTTTGGCTGAATGCCCGCAAGAATGATCTTTCGGGCTGGCACCTCAATGGAGCTTATTGTTTAAATAAGAAATTTCCCTATTTAGTGTCCGCAAGAGAACTACCCATTTTTTCTTTTGCTGTGTGATTTCCCTGAGTCGTCTTCCGGATTTTAGTATGCTTGGATAAACTTCTGGAAAAATATTGCACCCGGATTATGAATAACTAATATTTGGAGCGGCATTTTCTCTTTATTCCGCATACGCATCCATGTTATATCTTGATATAACTCTCTTTTTTACTTCTAGGCTGCTACTTTCAGCCTCTGCTTTTTTCTTCTTTCTTCTTCGGCTTTTGCCTTTGCTTTAAGAGCATTGCCAAATATGTGCAGGTTGTAGGCTAAAACACTTAATCCCACATATCTTTTACAACCATGCAATCCTTTATCCATACATCTGTTGAGGCCATGATGTTCCAGCATATTGATATTGCTTTCTATCGCACTGTGGGCATTGCGAAGCTTCTTATATTCAGGATCACTTTCACGTTTTTTATCCTCCTTATTATGTCGGCCTTTTTTAGGAAGTATCACCCTTTCTATGTCTGCTTCCTGAAGTATTGCAAAATTGTCTTTGCTCCAAAAACCTTTATCAAAACTATGGCTGCCAATAGGATCATCAGGATAATTTTTCTTTATTCGCCCACACAAACCACCTACCTGCGCTGCATCCCTTTGCTTTTCCATTACCTTATAATCTACGATAAATTGGTACTGATCGGTGGTAACAAGCAGAAGGAGACCAAGTTCCACTTTCTTGTTAAGCTTACCTTTGGTTAGCCATTCAGTGTGTTCTTCAAATATTGAAAATACTTTCTCTTCTGATGGGATCGTTTCTCCTTTCAGTACACGGCGTTCTATCTGATCTGTGAATTTGGTTACATAGTTTTTATATTTCATCAGTTGGGCGATGATTGCCGCTACCATCACTTCTTTAGCCACCACTATCGGCGGATTTTTTATCACTTCTTCTACTTTGGATTCAAGCATTTCTGCCTGGCGAAGATATTCCCTTACGAATCGTTTTTTTTGATGTTCATCCTTGCCTTTAAATACCTTTTGTGAGGTAGCACGGAATTGGCTTTTAAGCGTTTTACGAATGCTTTTTATTTTCCTCCAACCTTTCAAAAAAGCTATTTTCTGCAATGCTTCCGCCATGTCGAAACATTTACGGGAACTGTCCCACAACAAATTAAAATCGGTAGGGAAATGCACATCCGTTTCCAGTGCATAACTGTCGGTCTTTAATTTCAAGGCTTCATCTTCTTTTTTTTTAACGAGTTTATGTCCGGCATCTACCACCAACAAATTGATTTGCCAGAGTAAATCTTCATCAATCAAACTTACATTGTCTAATATGGTTTGGTAAGAAAATTCAATCTTTTCATCTTCCATAAAAGCAGTTGCATGAACTCCCATTATTGACCTTAATAATTGGTCGTAATTGGCTAAATATTCCAGGCGATCCCAGTTAGTACCAAGCGCATGACGAACTACAGCCAGCACCAGTATATGCCAAAGGTCCCTGTCCGTCCGGCCAGGCGGGCATACCTTTTCTGCCTGTCTTTTTTTTACCGCTGCATATCTTTTTTTCCAACAACTCAAAAACTTTTTTATTTATCTCGGGGGTAACAAAAATATATTGCAAAGCCATTAATACTGGTGGCAACTCATCACGGCTTCTTAATGGAAACTTTACATCCGAAATGGCTACCGTTCTTAAATTCATTTGTTGTTCGAATCTTTGGCGCATGATTAACGTTTTAGCTGCCAATAATGGACAAAAATTGTGCTGTAATGCAGTAGAATCAACACTTACACACATGTGTTCATAACTAATTATAGGCTACAATTACTGCCAGTATTGAGATAGAGTGTTTCCTTACAGGCACTATTTAAACAAATTGGTTATGAAGATAGTTTCTACTTACAATTTTGGATAAGGCTTGCTTTACTTTTCAGCCAATGCCGGTGTTCCATTAAAAAATTAATGCCGTCGTCTTGTCTCTGACAAACGACATCAATGGATTCGCATCTTTCTTTTTATTTCATAGATTTTATCTCCTTGTGGGTGTTACCTTCCTTTCAGGATCCCAGCTTTTGCATAACATCTCCCGGAACGCCACTCTTATTTACCATAAATGAGGTTGTTTTATACAATACATAATCTTTGGATACATATAAATAACCCTTATAATCATTGAGAGTTCCCCATGAATTTTTTACGATATACCACTCTTTGCCATTTTGATCTTTGGCAATACCGGTAATCTGCATGCCATGGTCATCTGTAGTTTGATAATCATTAAAAGCCTCTTGTCTTAATTCCGGTGTAATAGTCATCTCCCACTTGGGGCCATCGAACATAGTAGATCGCTGCCCGGGCGTCATGTCTTTATAAGAAGTTGATGGAACATAAGCAATACCATTTTTCCAGCTAAAAGATTTTTCACTTACATCGGCTCCCCAGGCAATCGTGTAACCATGTTTAAGTGCATAATCTATAACGGTGGTGATGTCGTCCATGGGGATATTGTAATCATGTTGAAATTCCCAATTGTCGGGAACCATCATCATGGCTTTTTCCCAATAAGGTGTGTTGGTTTGTGAAATGAATTCTATATAATCAGCAGGATTCAATTTCACTACATCCCGGGCAAAACTTTCCGGCGTATATTCCTTTCCGTTATATTCGAATGTTTTGGGAACAGGTCCGAGATACGCATCCAATACATTGCTGACAGCCGTTTCCCAGTTAGGCGTTAGTGTGCCGTCGTTAGGTGCCTTAATTATAGCATCAAGCATGGCTTTAATTGCACTCATCATTTCTCCGAAATCATTGTTTTTAGTGCCATAATTCAATCCTGTAAAATCTTCTTCGGGTATCGTTCCGTACATAGCATACATATTTATGACATCGTGGGGTTCGCCGCCATCGCCCCAGCTAACAGCGCCGTGCATGCGCACATAGTTGATAGCCTTGTTCATATATGCACAACGGGCAGAATAAATGGGGGCAAGGTGAATAGCAGGGCCACCGTTTTTAATCATTTCGGATTCCAGAAAAGAATTGGTGGAATAACTCCAACAGGTACCTGATGCTCCCTGGTTTTCTATGGGTGTAGCTTCCGCATTTACTACAGTGGTAAATTGAAATCCTTCTTTGGAACTGTCGCTTTTGTTGTTGATGATTTTTTTCATCAGATCTACTTGCGACCAGGCAGAACCAAAGGTGAACAATGAAAGTGCTAACAACAATAACTTGTTTTTCATGTCATGTTTTTTTGTGTTTTTAAATAAGATGCAGCCATAAAGTTAGAATTATTTTTACTTATCCCCTTGTGGGTGTTCTCTTCCTTTCGCAAACCCACACCATCCACTCGTGCGAGCCGCCGATTTCTGCCGATGCCGTTGTTCCATTAAAAAATTAATGCCGTCGTCTTGTCTCTGACAAACGACATCAATGGATTCGCATCTTTTTTTTATTTCATAGATTAGTATTATCAATCAAAGTTTCTTTGTTAATACATCTGTCGGTGTTCTTACTCGTCCTAAAAAAATTTCGTTGTTGCAGTGGTTTTGTTTCGTGTGCCACGAACCAAGGCAGTGGTAATTGTGGTTCGTGGGACACGAACCACAGCGAGGGTGAGACACGAACCACAGCGAGGGAATTTTATTTTACAAGAAATTGACTCGGTTTTATAATAAATTGACAAACTGAAAATTGCCATCATTACATGATTAGTTTATTGTCTAATCCATTTTGTCAATTTGAACGTCCCCAATGTTGATCCCCTTGTTTATTTGCGCATTCCCTTTATAGTTTAATTTGGCATCTCCATAAGCTGTAATTTTAATAGCATCCGAAGCATTGATCTCAAACATAGCGTCCCCATATGCAGTTATCTTTGTAGTAATATTATTTATAGCAAAACAATTAAAAGTACTTTCACCGTAGGCAATATATTTTTGATCTTTGATGGTCCCGGATTTAATCTCCAACGAGCCTTCTCCATACATAATGGCCATCAGTTGATCCAGGTTTACATCGTCAAAAATAACATGAGACTCGCCGTAAACTTTTAGTCTGAATTTGTTGCCTTTCAGCGGGCTTTTACAAACCTGTGTTTCCTCCCCGCGTATAGAGAGGTCATTCAGTGTTTTATATGTTACAGTTGCAATAACAACGGTTCCTTTATAAACAGATTGCTTTTCTTTGTAGCCATTTTCATAAGTTTTCTCATTTTTAGGAAAATCTTTTTGGCCATCCAAATAAACGCGTAGCGTTTTATCATTTACTTCAATGTGTATTTTATCATTACTGACTGTACTTTTTTCTATCGTTACACTTTCTTCATTTCCTTCAATAAAGGTTACCTGGATATTTGGGCTTATAATAATTTTATTGAAAGGATTTACTTTGGTTACCGTTTGAGCAAAGGTGGAATGAAAACCAAAAATGATAAGAACAAAAAAGTAATTCTTTAAATTGAATTGATGCATATTCTTTTTTTAAATGGGATTAAATAAATTATTTATTCACTTCTCAAGCTCTCAACCGGGTTAGCCAGCGATGCTTTTACAGAATGGTACCCAACGGTACATAATGAAATTAAAGCTGTAACAAATGCTGTTGCCACAAAAATGTACCAATGAACCGGAATGCGAAAAGCAAAATCCTTTAACCAATTGTTAGCAGCCCACCAGGCGATCGGAGCGGCAATAAGAATGGCTATCACTATCAGTTCTAAAAAGTTTTTTGAAATCAATAATGTAATGCTGCTCACGTTTGCGCCTAATACCCTTCTAATGCCAATTTCTTTGGTGCGTTGCAATGTGGTAAACGCTGCCAGCCCGAATAATCCCAGGCACGCCAAAATAATCGCAAGCCCTGCCGCTATTGAAAATAATGAAGAAATTCTTTGTTCTGATATATACAATTTGTTATAATCATCATCCAAAAAATTATAACTGAATGGCCGGTCAGTGATACGATCGTTCCAAACTGTTTTAAGTTTATCGAGTGTGGATTTCATATTGCTTCCATTTATCCGGAGAAGAAAGTCGCGGGAAAAATCACGCCCAAGAAAAATCAGCATTGGCCCGATAGGATCATGAAGGCTTTGAAAATTAAAATCTTTTACCACGCCCACCACAGGGCCCGGAGAGCCTTTAGTGATGGTTCTTCCAATGGCCTGCTCCGGAGTCCATCCTATTTTTTTTGCCAGCGTTTCATTAATGATATAAGGCTGACGAAAATTTTTATCATTATTTGAGGTATCCATCAAACCAAAATCCGAAGGAAGAAAATCACGGCCTGCTACCATTTGCATCTTTAATGTTTTTGTAAAATCAAGGTCCACAGGCATAGCATTTAAAGAAATTTGATGTGTTCCTTTTTCATCAACTGCAGTAATGCCATCGCCCCAACCTACATTTTCCGGTGTTTCATAAGAAGCAGTAACAGCCTGCACGCCGGGTACTTGTGCGAAAGCATTTTTTAAATTCTGAAAATCCTTCAGCATGTTTCCGCCTATCGTCAATACAACAATGTGGTCTTTATCGTACCCAAGATCTTTTGTCTGCATAAAATGCATTTGTTGTAAAATGACAATGGTATAAATAATGAGAAAGATTGAAATCCCGAATTGAGCCACTATCAAAGCTTTGCGTAAAAAATTATTTCCGCCGGTAAAATTGAAACCTTTTTTAAGCACACCCATTACCTGGGTTCCTGATAAAACAAGGGCAGGGTAGAGGCCCGCAAAGAAGCTAACGATTAAAGTAAAAACCAATAAGGAAAATATAGGCAAAGGTTTCAACAACGCCTCAGGAGTAAATTGTTTGCCCGTAACATTATTAAAATAGGGAACCAGGAAAATGCTGAGTACAAAAGCAAGTATTGCTGCAATTACACTTATCACTAACGACTCACTTATAAATTGAATAAAGATTTGTTTCGTTGATGCACCCATTACTTTACGCATTCCTATTTCACCAGTGCGCCCTGCAGATTGAGCAGTGGCGAGGTTGGTATAATTGGCGCAGGCAATAATTAAAATCAGCAGAGCGATCAAAGCAAGCATGTATATTTTGGTGATACTTCCATTGGGTTCAAAGCCAGGAAGTGAAGAATATAAATGCACTCTTGTTAAAGGTTCCAAATGATAGGTGAGATAATCATTCCCTTCCAGGCGTGCTTCTTTTCTAACCTCCGGAGTTTGCATGTAACTGCTGATCTGCTTTTGGAGCGGTGCAATATCTTTTTGATCGTGTAATAAAAAATAAGTAATCCAATTAGCTGTCCACCATTGTTCATCTTTGACCCCGTTGCCAATATTTGAGAATTGGGTAACGAAATCAAATTTAATTTGGGAGTTCTGTGGTGCATCTTCACACACAGCAGAAACACTAAAATCCTTTCCGTTGCTGGTAAGTGTTTTGCCAAGAGCGTTTTCATTACCAAAATATTTTTTTGCCGTAGATTGAGTGATCACAATTTTATCAGGCGCATCCAAAGCGGTAGCCGGATTTCCTTCAATTATTTTAAAAGAAAAAATCTTAAAGAAAGATGTATCAGCATATAATACACGGGGTTCATCAAAACTTTTACTTCCGCTTTTTATTACCCTATGGCCGATAAAAGTGCGTACGTAATTTTCTATCACAGGGAAAGTTCTTGTAAACTGCGGACCAGGTTTGGTACCTGTGAGGGCTGTTTTACTTACAGTTCCTGCTTTGCTGTATTCCATGGTGGCGCGCACAATACGATTGGCATTTACATTAAATTTATCATAGCTTAATTCATTCATAATAAAAACGCCGATCAAAAGGCACGAGGCCAAACCGATAGCCAAACCAAAAACATTAATGGAGGAATATAATTTGTTTCTCTTCAGATTTCTAAAGGCAGTTTTCAAATAATTTTTAAACATGATAATTTATTTTTGCTTGATCATTACAGTTTTATATTCCTACCACTAAATCCTGCCTTATAGCATTCGGGCAGGCTTCAATTTCTTTTTAAAGATATACCTGCTTTTCCAGGTATTTGTAACCGTCAATTAACAGTAAAAATTAAACCATTTTTTTAGTGGCTAATAATCAATAAATTAGAAATGTAAAAAAAATAGAACTGTACGGTTTTGATACAATAAGTGTTTCGTTTCGATACAGTGAAGCATCTTGGGTTGGCTGAAACCTATGGGTTGACGGTAAATGCACTGTGTAATTTTCTATTGCCAATTATGTTATATTTGTGATGTGATGGAATCATTAGAATTACATAAAACCTATAGCGTTCCCGAATATTTTTCGTTGGAAGAAGCAGGAGACCTACGTCATGAATTTATTAATGGAAATTTAATTGAAATGTCAGGAGCATCAAGAGAACATCATAAAATTTGTAAAAACCTTTTAAGGATTTTGGAAGATTTACTAACTGGTAAAGGCCATGAGGTCTTTATTGAAAATATGAAAGTAAAAATTCCAAATGAAAATCAATATTATTATCCTGATATTTTTATAACAAGGGAAGCGCAAACAGATGAAAATAAATATGTCCAATTTAAACCGGAATTGATAGTGGAAGTGTCAAGTGAGGCCAGCAGGGTAAAAGACATGACGGACAAATTTATTCAATACCGCAAAATAGAAACACTTAATTATTATCTTCTTGTGGAGCCTGAAAAATTTTTGGTACTACTGAATTTTAAAAACGAAAAGGGCGATTGGGAGATGATTTCCTTTACCCAAAAAGAAGAAGTTATCTCTTTGCCAAAACTGAATATTTCATTGAGCATGGCTGATATTTATAAGAAATAAAAATTTCATTCTTCTTTCTATGAAAAGTAGCCCCGTCCTGTACTATTTTCGATTATGCAATAATTATTTATGATTTTTATTTTCGCTTAAGCATAACAGGTAGTAAACATATAAGTTTTAAAGATTCCTAATCAACTTTTGGACATGGATCAACTTCTGGAAAGTTGTTAAACTCTCCTTTCTAAAATGACTTTCAGAATAAATTCTCCAAAAGTTTTTGATCATTCTTCTTAATGAAACTTCACTTCTTAATGGTTAAAATTCCTTAAACCATTAAGAAGTGAAGAAGTAAATGTCACAAAGACTTCTAGCTGATAAAAAATAAAGCAACTTGTCTGCAAGTTTTATTCCCTCCCACAAAGGCACAAAGAAGATCTTTTACCCGGTCAAAAAAACTATGTTCATTTTGTAGCTTTGTTCTGCCTTAACTAAACAAAAACTCCACATCATCTTTTGTGAGTTTTTTAATAAAACTTTTTTCCTCACTTATCAGTTCGTTGGATAATGATTTTTTCTTTTGTTGTAGTTGCAGGATTTTTTCTTCCACAGTATCCTTGCAAATCATTTTATAGGCGAATACTTTTTGCGTTTGCCCTATCCTGTGAGTACGATCAATGGCCTGGTCTTCTGTGGCAGGATTCCACCACGGGTCTATGAGATATACATAATCAGCGGCAGTAAGATTGAGCCCTACGCCACCGGCTTTTAGCGAAATAAGAAATGTTTTAATTTCGGGGTCGCTTTGAAATTGGGCAACCAAATCTTTACGTTTATTAGCAGGCGTACTTCCATCTAAATAAAGATGCGTGATTTTATTTTCGATGAACGCTTCTTTTATTAATCCAAGCATTTGTGTAAACTGGCTAAAGATGAGCACCTTGTGAGTACCTGTGTTTTCAAGCATTTCACGCAATAGCTCTTCCAATTTTATACTTTCTGTAGTGGTTACATCTTTATCTTTTATCAGCGCGGGACTGTCACAGATTTGCCTAAGCCTCAATAATCCTTCAAGGATGTACATGGATGCATTGCCCATTCCATCTACTTCTATTTTATCCATCAATTGGTGACGATAATAATTTTTATATTCATCATAAACGTCGCGCTGTTCTTTATTCATTTTGCACCAGAGAACAGTTTCTGTTTTATCCGGAAGATCAGTAGCAACCTGCTCTTTGGTACGCCTGAGTATAAAAGGATAAATGAGTTTGCGTAATTTCTGAGCCGCTTCGTTGCTTCCGTTTTTATCAATCGGTATTGCAAATTCTGTTTTGAAAAATTCTTTATTACCTAAAAATCCCGGATTCAAAAAATGCATTTGTGCATACAAGTCGAAGGTATTATTCTGAACCGGCGTACCACTTAGGATAATCCGGTTGCGCGCCTGTAATATTTGTGCAGCCTTAGTTACCAATGCATCAGGGTTTTTTATATTCTGACTTTCATCAAGGATTACATATTCAAAACGATATTTTTTGAGTTCGTTAATATCAGATCGCATAGTGCCGTAGCTGGTAATAATGATATCGTATTTTTCAAAATGCTCATCCGAAAAACTGCGGCTGCTTCCGTAATGAATGTGGTATTTTAATGAGGGCGCAAATTTTTCCAATTCGTTTTCCCAATTATAAATAAGCGATGTAGGACATACTATGAGGTTTGTTGTATTCTTATTTTTTTCTTTCAGGTATTGTAAAAAACAAAGTGCCTGCAAAGTTTTACCAAGCCCCATATCATCTGCAATGCAGCCACCCCAACTAAGCTCATCCAATACCTGCAACCAGTGGTAGCCACTCAACTGGTAAGGGCGTAGTTTAGCACTTATCTTTTTACTAATAGGGCGCGTTGCTATGTTTTCTATTCCCTGCAACTTATTTTTTTTCTCTTCCAGCTCCAGTAAAATGGCTTCTTCATTAATCATACTGTGTAATTCATCTATCAGCATGAAGTGCCTTTTATTTATGCGAAGCTCTCCGTTCTGTTCTTCACCTATTTTCATAATCATACTAAATTGTTTGAGCCATTCTTCGGGCAGCACACCAAAAGTGCCATCGCCCAGTAACACAATTTTTTGTCCGCTTTTCATTACTTTCTGTAAGTCTCGCAACGGAACATTTTGTTCGCCGAAACTGACAATGATTTTCAAATCGAACCAGTCAACTCCACTACCTGTCTTCATTTCCCATTTAGGGACAGAGGCATTGTATCGGAATTTCTTAAGGTTCTCCATTCCTTTTACCGTAAAATTTTCTTCCTGCAGGTGGCGTATGGTTTTTAAAAACCAGTTGCCTTTCATCACTTCAGAAAAAGGCAGATAAAAAAACGGATTGAATAATTGCTTGCTGAATGTGGGATGCAACGTACGAAGTTCTTCATAAAATCTTTTTTCAGCTTCACGATCTCTTTCAATCCTAAAAACGCCTTCATCATTTTTTATGTATATATCTTCCTTGTCATCGTAATCTACTTCGTTCCCGTCATAGACAAACTGTGGCCTTATCATTAAAAATGAAGTGAGGTATTCATTTACCAGAACATAAGGAACTGCTTCGGCCCTAATGGTTTCATATTTTATTTCCGGCTCTTGCTTTACTTCCGGCTTCTTTTTTTGTGCGACGGCTTTTTTCTTTTTGGTTGCAGGAATATCGGTTTCTGTTGAAAATATTTTATCATGATCTAAGAGATATAAAGCCGCTGTCACGCAATGTTTGCAGCTATGGGTATATTCAAATTTTTCACAGTCGCAAAAAAATTCTATACGTTCCGGATTTTTTTTAAAAGAAATGGTAATGGTATAATCCCCTCTTTTTGTTTCGTCCGGAACCATTATTTTCGCCCTATTTTTGGAAGAGCTTTTTAATTTTAATTCCTTGTAATTATTTTTATAGAGATCAATCCCTTTTACTCTGAAATTAAAACGCGACTTACCAACATAATCATTTAATAAATCTTCTTTTACCATGCTGCAAAAGAAAAGATTTTTTTGCGGAAACGAGGAACGTTTTTTTGGTTGGTGGTGTCAGGAATTAATAAATGTTTGTTTTAATAATGTAACAAAGCGAATTGGGTGATCAGCGGGCAAGCAATGATTGCATTTGTAAAATCGCTTTTCTTTCACTTTTGCAACTTCAGGGGAGGGCTTTGAGAAAATAATTATCTAAATCACTTATTCTTTAAGAGAGGCATACACCATGTTCTGAAATCTTTCCATTACATCTGCATGAGAGTCGGGTGTTTCCTGAGTAAAAATAATTCCTATCAAATGTTCCTTTGGATCGGCCCAGTAGGAAGATCCAAAGAATCCTCCCCATGCGAATGAGCCCTTGCTTTTGGGTCCACGCGCAGCACCTTTTTCAGAAACAATATCGAAACCCAATCCAAAACCATCAGTGCCATTATATGAAAAATCAAGTTGGTTGCTTGTCATCATTTGCACGGTACGCGGAGATAAAATTTCGTGTCCGTTGTAGGTGCCACCATTTAAAAGCATTTGAAGAAATATGGCATAATCAAAAGCAGTAGAAGTTAGATCTGCGCCACCTGAAAAATATTGTTTGTGAGCAAGCGGATAATCCGGGTCGGCGCCGAAATAACCCTTCTCCCATATAATAACATGATGCAACGAATCTTCCCTATATACAGTGGCGAGCCGCCCCTCCTTGGATTGAGGCACATTAAAATAAGTATCCTTCATATCCAAAGGCTCGAATATATTTTTCCTGAAAAAGTCAGCAAGATTTTCATGGCTCACTACTTCAATAATGCATCCAAGCAAGTCGTAGTTTAATCCATAAGTCCATTTTTCTCCTGGCTGGTGTACCAAAGGTAAAGTTGCCAGTTCTTTCATCGCCGCAAGCAACGTCTGTCCATTCTTTGCCATATTGAAACCGGGAGTGATTCCGGCTTTTGCATAAATGGCTTTCATAGCATCACTGCCTATTCCGGGATAATCAAGCCCGGAAGTATGCGTAAGTAAGTCGCGGATAGTGATTGTCCTTTTTGCTGGAACCGTAGTATAAGTAGTGTCTGCTGCATTAAATTTATCTAATACCTTCATGTCTTTAAATTCCGGTATAAAATCACTCACCGGCTCATCAAGTAAAATTTTTCCCTGCTCGTATAAAATCATAATACCTGTGCAGGTTATTGCTTTGGTTTGTGAAGCAATTCTAACGAGTTCATCTTTTTGCATTAGTTTCCTGGATTCAACATCCGCATAACCATAGCCTTTATATTGTACCAGCTGGTTATCCTTAACGATAATAGTAGTAGCGCCATTGATCCATTTATGAGCAATGTAGCTGTTCACAAGGCTGTCAATCCTGGCAAGCCTTTCATAATTCACCTGCTTATTTTTTACACCGGTTTCTATTGTTTGCGCTACCAGAAGAGAGGGCACCAGCAGGAATATTAAAAAAGTACTTTTACAAAGAGCTGTAATTCTTTTCATTTGGCTTTTCATTTTTATCTAAAAAAACAAAGTAAAAACATATTCTATAGAAATGGGTGAATATTTTATTGATTATCGTAAGCCGGGTGCCCTAAGGATTTCATGCTCTTTCTGGACTGCAGAAAATGTCCTCAGTAAACAAACAATTATTCACTATTACTGTTTTATCATTTACAAAAGTAATTTCATTCCTTTCAGATTTGGAAAGTTCTCTTTAAAGGATTTAGGGGATTACTCGCTCCTCAAACTATCCACCGGGTTTGCCAGCGCTGCTTTAATGGTTTGAATGCAAATTAATATTGCGGTTATAAAACCAAGAATAAAAATAGATACTACAAATGGCATTGCAGATATATGAATCCTATATGCATATTCCTGCAACCATTTATTCATAATAATATATGCTAACGGGCATGCCACTACTCCGGCTATTAATATTACCCCAAAAAATTCTTTCATAAATAATGACATGATTCCTGTAACCGATGACCCTAATACTTTTCGGATGCCGATTTCTTTTGTTCTTTTTTGTATGCTTAGTGAAACGAGACTAAGAACTCCGAGTAATACAATGATCAACGCGAGAATAGTTGCCGTGTAAGAAGCTTTTTTTAACTGCAATTCCGGCAGGTACATTTTCTGTAATGTTTCATCCATAAATTTGTATTCAAACGGACTGCCCGGTAATAAAGAGGACCATTTCTTCTGAAGAGCATCCACAGAACCGGCAATATTATCTGGCCTGATCTTGAAAGAAAGATAACGGTAAATAAAATCGTATTCAAGATCGAACATGATAATTGGTGCCATCTTTGTTTGCATCGAACCGAAGTGGAAATCATTAGTAACACCTTTTACGGTATATATTTCCGGGTTTCCCGGGATCTTTACCTGCTTCCCGATTGCTTCATTTGCATTTTGCCAGCCAAGAGCCTTAACCGCTGTTTGGTTAAGAATTACTTTTAAAGAATCAAGCCTGTGGCCTTCAAATGGCGAACCAGCGATAAGTGGTATTTGATAAAGGGATAAAAACTTTTCATCGTTTTCCAGGAGGTGCGCAGAAACTGCCTGGCTGGAATCAGATCCGAATTTATAGATGGGAACGTCGTTGCTGTTATTGCCATCAGGAATTTCAAAAGAAAGCGAAACATCTTTTACAGAAGGCATCAAAGCAAATTCATTGCGGATCGTTTCCATTTTGTCAACGCCTTCCCGTGTCCAGTTACGCGGAAGCTGTGCGGAGAGAATATAATCTTTATCGTATCCTAAATTACCCCGAAGAAAAAGATTGATTTGCTTTGTGATAACAATAGCGCCTATAAATGCAATGGCCGCAATTCCAAATTGCAATCCTATTAAGGCTTTGCGCATCTTTACATGATCTTTTACGGAAGTAAGTTTTCCTTTTAATGATTCTACCGGCTTTAATGATGACAATACGAATGCCGGATAAATGCCTGCTATAAATCCTATTATTAAGACAAATAACAAAAACAACGCAATAAAGAAAATAGGAAAAGTATTCAGCGCCGGAATTGTTTTACCCAAAATATTACTAAATAAATTTTCCGTTAATGCATAAATAACAAAAGCAAACAACGTGGCAATAAAAACGATAATTACTGACTCAATCAGAAATTGAAATATCAATTGTTTTTTCATTCCTCCTAAAACTTTCCGGAGGCCTATTTCTTTCATTCTTGACGCACACTTACTTATGGAAATATTGATAAAGTTGATAACAGCCATTATTAGAATGAACAAAGCAATGGCAGATAATTCGTATAACATTTTTTTTACTAAACCATTATTGGAACCGAGGTAATAATCTTTAAGTAAAACAAGTGAAGGCTTCAGATCAGCATTAAATTGAGGTGGGGCATTTTCCTTGATCAATTGCTCCATAGGTTTTATGAGTTGAGCTGGTGTAACGCCATTTTGCAATTCAACGAAGCTGGCAATATGAGGATTCCGCCAATCCATGTTTCTTCCAAAGAAGTTTAAGTTACTTGCGGAAACAAAAAGTTTATTTGGAGAACCTTCTATCAGATCCGTAACAGAGTTTTTTGAATATGAGTTCAATACACCTGTGACCATGAAATCATGATGCGAGCCGGAAAAGTTTTCAATGGACAGAGCCTTACCAACAACATCCGTTTTGCCAAAATATTTTATCGCCATGTCCCTGGTTAATACAACAGAAAACGGCTCATTCAATGCAGTTGTCGGGCTTCCGTGTAAGAGAGTAAAGCCATACATATTCAGGATAGTACTATCACAAATGGAAATATCTTCCCTGAAAATATTATTGTCTCTTGAAACATTAGAAGTAATACCATCCCAACGGTAATAATTAGCAACCAGGCCGGGATAATTTTCTCTCAAAGCTTTTGCTAAAGCACCTGGTGAAGTAAAATCATAACCTTCGTTCGGGTTTTTCCATTTGCTTTGGATGATGTATTGCCTGTCTGCATTTTTCAGATGGGTATTTACCTGAAGTTCACTCCGTACATAAGCTCCGATCAATAAAGTAAAAGCAATACCTGTAGATAAACCAATAATATTCACTAAAGAATAAAACTGGTTTTTAATGATATTTCGCCAGGCGATTTTGAAATAATTTTTTATCATTATATTTTCGATTAAACATTAACGACAGTAAACAAACACCCGCCTCAACGTCATTCGGGAAGGAATATCTATGGTTCCTATTCATCGTTCAGACGAATCTGCCAGGGCACTCTTAGAACGCGCCGCGGCGCGATCCTACTCGGAACGCAAACTATCCACAGGGTTTGCCAGCGCTGCTTTTATCGCCTGGAAGCTTATTGTAAAGATAGCTACAGACAATGCCATTGCTCCCGCTAAAATAAAATATTCGTAACCAATTGAAATACGGTAAGGAAAATTGTTCAGCCAATAATGCATTCCAAACCATGCAATGGGCGAAGCAATCAAAAAAGCGATGGCAACCAAAACTATAAAATCTTTAGCCAGTAACTTTACAATACCTGCAGCCGATGCCCCTAATACTTTGCGGATACCAATTTCCTTAGTTCTTTGAATGGTGTTGAACGATGTTAAACCCAACAATCCCAAACAGGAAATAAGAATTGCAAGGCTTGCAAAACAAAAAAATAATTTACCAAAACGATCGTCTGATGCATATTGCGCGTTAAAAGTCTGGTCTGAGAAAAAATAAATCATGGGTAATCCCGGCGCTATAGAAGCCCATTTATTTTTAAGAGACTTTATGGTTTGCTGAATATTATCCGATGAAATACCCAGCGTTAAAAATGTAAAGAATCCTGGCGAAATCTGCATGGTCAATGGTTGTATTTCTTCGTGCAGGGAATGGAAATGAAAGTCTTTCACTACACCAATAATCAGACCAGTACCTCCACGTTGCCAGAAACGTTTTCCTATCGCATCTTCAGGATTTGTAAATCCAAGGTGCTTAACAGTAGCTTCATTGATCACCATGCTTCCATTTAAATCGTTCGCAAAGTTTTTTGAGAATCCCCGACCGGCAATTACTTCTATTCCGTATTGTTTTAAAAAGTTATCGTCAACAAAATAAGCATCAGCCTGAAACTCCTGTTTCTCATTATTAATTCCTTCAATGGTTGTTGGAAATTTTTTATTCGGGCGTCCCGGAATGCCGGAAGATACACTTGCGGAAAGGATGCCCGGAATTTTAGTCAGCTCTTCGTCCACCATCTCGTGGTGGTCAATGATACGATTATCATAATGAAAATCTATAACCAAATTGTGTTCTTTTTTAAATCCCAGGTTTTCATTCTCCATAAAATTTAATTGCTGATAAACTATTATCGTCGCTACAATCAAAACAATAGAAATCGTGAATTGAGCCACCACAAGCCATTTGCGCAGAAATAAACCTTTTGTGCTATTTGCAAATTTTCCTTTCAAATTGGTTATTGGCTGAAAGCCTGAAAGAAAAAAGGCCGGATATATTCCCGATAAAAATCCTACTCCAATTGACATTAATAAAAACAAACCAAGATATTTTATATTGGTAAAAATACCTGTGCTGATAGTTTTTCCTGTCAGCTCGTTGAACCACGGAAGTAAGAGTGAACATAAAAAGACAGCAACAACAAATGAAAGCAGAGAAAGGATTACTGCATCAGCCAGGAATTGAAAAGTCAATTGCTTTTTAGAGGCACCCATCACTTTTCTTACGCCAATTTCTTTGGCTCTTTTTAATGAAAATGCCGTTGTAAGATTGATGAAATTAAAACAGGCAATCAACAAAACAAGTAAAGCCACCAAAGAGAATATATAAATATTCATATAGCTTCCTACTGCCGTGCCGCCTGCTTTATTGCTTCTTGACTTCCCATGCAGATAGAGGTCCGTCAACGGTTCCATTGATAAAGAATAATGCAGGTTTCCTCCAAGCGGGTGCTCATTTACAAATGCAGAAAGTTTCTTTTCCACTTGAGCTTCATTTGCATTTTTATTCAACAAAACATAAGTGGAAAAACCAAAACGGCTCCAATTCGTCATCCAGTTGGTCCCCGGCTGAATGAGCGATGACATGGATAGAAAAATATCCGTTCTGAAATGAGAATTTTGAGGAATGTTTTTCATAATACCGGTGACGGTGGCTGGTATTTTTCCATCAAGCGTTAAAGTTTTACCGAGGCAATCTGTGGTGCCGAAATATTTTTTAGCTGCCGTTTCGGAAAGCACCATTGTATAAGGTGCGCTAAAAACCGTAGCCGCATTTCCTCTTATCAATGGAAAAGAAAAAACAGAAAACACAGAAGAGTCTGCATAAGCAATTGATTCCTCACCATAATTATTTTCATCTTTTTGCACAATATAATAATCGAGGAAAATCCTTGTCGCAGTTTTTACTTCAGGAAAAGAAGTTTGCAAGGCTTCGGCCATAGGCCCCGAAGTAGTTTCATAATTAATACCAGCAGCAGTTTCAACATCGGTACTTATCCTGTAAATACGATCTGCATTGGTATTAAATGTATCATAGCTTAATTCGAAATTAACATAAAGCAACGCGAAGTAAACTACACACATCGCAGTAGCCAATCCAATTAAATTGATAGCGGAAAATATTTTATGTTCGCTTAGATACCTGAATGTTGTTTTTAAATAATGTCTAATCATTTAAACTATTTTGTGGCTTTTATATTCTTCGTCTAATCATAATTGTTAGTGTTAAGAACTGCACAGTAAACGAACAATTATTCATCTTTCCTGTTTTATTATCTTCATAATTGCTTTCATTCCTTTCATATTCCCAAAGTTCTCTTTAGGAGATTTAGGGGTTTACTCACTTCTTAAACTATCCACCGGGTTGGCCACCGCTGCTTTTATCGCCTGGAAACTTACCGTTATCACTGCAATCAAAATCGCCAGGACACCTGCAACTAAAAAAACCCACCAGCTAATATGAATTCGGTATGCAAAACTTTGTAGCCATTTATCCATCGCCCACCACGATAATGGAAATGCAACGAGGCAGGAAATGAAAACTAATTTTATAAAATCTTTTGAAAGCATTTTAGTTACAGATGTGACACTCGCGCCAAGTACTTTGCGGATGCCGATTTCTTTAGTGCGTTGTTCTGCTGTATAAGTGGCTAAGCCAAATAATCCGAGGCAAGCTACGAGTATGGTAAGCCATGCAAAAATGTTAAGTATCGTTCCGGTGTTTTGTTCTGCTGCATAAGTTTTATTATAAAGATCATCCATAAAAGTAAAGGTGAATGGCTCACCGGTATTGAACTGGTTCCATTTCAATTTCATTGTTGAAAGTAATCCTTGAATGTTTGCTGTTTTTACTTTAAAGATCAGCCCCCAATCAGGAGCCAGCGTCATCAGTAGAGGAGTAATCGGCTCGTGCAGAGATTGAAAATTAAAATCTTTTACCACGCCGATAATATGGAATGGCACATTGGTTCCGCGGGTGCTGTTTTCGCGTACAACTGTTTTTCCGACTGCTGTCATATCATTCCATCCAAATGCTTTGGCGGCAGTTTCATTGATGATCATCGCGGTGGAATCTGTTGCAAAATTTTTGGAGAAATTTCTGCCCACAACCATCTTCATTTCAAAAGTGGGAATGTAGTTTTCATCCACATGATATTCCTGCGTTCTCATAATTTCATTATCGTGGCCAAGGGGATAGGCAAGTGCATTGCTTCCGCTGCTTGGCCCGGCAGGCTTATAGGACGACATCGTTGCATTTACAATACGCGGATCATTCAGCATTTCCTGTTTATACACCTCTTCATTTTTACCCAATGCATAAGAGTTAGGAAGGGTGAGCAATTGTTCTTTATCATAGCCTAAATTTTTATTCTGTATATATTTCATTTGCTGCCACACGACAATGGTGCCGATTATTAATGCAACGGAAATAAAAAACTGGAAAACCACCAGGCTACTGCGCAATCCAAAGCTTTTATTGCCAGAAGTAAATTTTCCTTTCAATACTTCAATCGGTTTGAATGATGACAAATAAAAAGCCGGGTACACACCTGCAATAATACTAACCAATAAACCAAGCCCGACAAATGATGAAACGATTTTTATATTAAATGGAATGCCCAGGTTTTTGCCGGAGAGATTATTGAACACGGGCAATGCAAGCTGCACCAGTACGATAGAAATTAATAATGCAATACTTACCAACAAAGCGGATTCAAATAAAAATTGTTTTACTAACTGAATCCTTCCTGACCCAATTACCTTGCGCACGCCCACTTCTTTTGCCCGTTTAGAGGCACTGGCTGTTGACAGGTTTATAAAATTGATGCAGGCAATGAGTAGCATAAAAATAGCGATAGCTCCAAAGACATACACATACGTGCTGTTGCCGGGTGGGGATAATTCATAATTTGCATGTGAATACAAATGGATAGAAGTCAATGGCTGCAAAGCAAAGCCTAAATGATTCCCTTTTGTTATAAACTGCTGTAAACTAATGCCCATTTCTTGTTGTATCTGCGGCCCCATATATTTTTCTACCATGCCGGGCAATTTCGTTTCTAGTTTTTTATAATCAGCTCCGGGTTTCAGCAACAGATACGTAAAGAAATTAGACCCCATCCACGAATCGGATTTTGCACCATCCAAACCAGCCATTGAACCAAACAAATCAAAATGAAAATGTGAATTGTCAGGCACTTTATCAATCACGCCGGTTACTTTAAAGGAAGCATCCTTATTATCAGGAAAAACTAACGTCTTTCCCAAAGGATCTTCGTTTCCAAAATATTTTTTGGCTATGGCTTTTGTAATGATGATGGTATTGGGTTGTTGCAAGGCCGTTTTCGCATCGCCTTCTATAAGGGGCAAAGTGAATATTTCGAAAAAATTAGGATCCACAAAAACAAATTCATCATCTTTAAAACTCTTGTCTTTATAAGTAATTTTCGGAGCGCCTGCTACTTGTAATCTTGTAGCATCCTCTACTTCAGGATAATCATTTTTCATGGCCTGTGCCACGGGTGGCATTACGTTGGCTTCGAAAATCTTTCCTCCGTTGATGTCTGCTTTGAAAACAACGCGAACAATCCTGTCTGCATTTTTATTAAAACGGTCATAGCTCAATTCATTTTGCACATACATCATTATGATAAAGCATGAAGAGATTCCAATGGATAGACCTGCGATGTTGATGAAGGAAAATGCCCTGTTTTTTACCAGGCTTCTCCATGCGATTTTTAAATAATTTTTTATCATGAGAATTAGATTTATTTTATATTAATTAATTTTCGTTTAATAATACCTGTTAGTTTATTATTATTCAGCAAACTAACACCGCCTGACCATCATTCGGGCAGGAATATTTTATATTCCTATTCGAGTTTTACCAGGAAACTAACTTTACTTTCAAACTTCACAAGTCCCCTTCAGGAGATTTAGGGGTCTACTCACTCCTCAAACTATCCACCGGGTTTGCCATTGCTGCTTTTACAGCCTGGAAACTAATGGTTATTATTGCAATAAATACAGCAACCAGCCCTGCCGCAATAAACATCCACGTTGCAATATTAATTCTGTAAGCAAAGCTTTGCAACCACTTATTCATGGCAAGCCATGCTATCGGCGATGCAATTAGAATAGCAATTATTACAAGCTTTAAAAAATCTTTCGTAAGTAGTTGCGCAATACCTGCAACACTTGCGCCTAATACTTTTCGTATACCAATTTCTTTTGAACGCTGCTCCGCGGTGAACGTGGCCAAACCAAATAAACCGAGGCATGTTATAGCAATGGCGATTATTGCAAAGGCTAAAATTAATGTAGAAGCCTGGTTGTCTGCTTTGTATAATTCATTGAATGTATCGTCTAAAAAATTGTACTCAAGCGGACTGGCTGGCAAAAATTTCTTCCACGTTTTATTTAAGGCAGCGATTGATCGCGATGCGGTGTTGGGCGCAATGCGAATCATAAATGTATTGTACCAGTTGGGATCCTGAAAAGCAACCAGCGGGCCTGTCTTGTCGTGCATACTCTGAAACTTGAAATCTTTTACAATCCCAATGATCTGTCCTGTTTTTCCCTTCCAGATAAAGCGTTGGCCGATACAAGGTCTTGGAATTTTTAATTCTTTAATCGCTTCTTCATTCAGCACCACATTATTCTTATCTGCTTCATTTCCCTGTTCAAACCATCGTCCCTCTTTCATTTGCAACTGCATGGTATTAGCAAAATTTGCATCAGTTGAAAGTTGTGCAATCTTTGGATTGAAAGTAGTATCACGACCTATCCAATCTGCATTGCCGGTAGAATAACTGCCAATGTTTACAATAGATTGATTGGCCATTGAAACATTTTGTATGCCGGCTTGTGTAAGTAAATCTTGTTTTATTTCATCAGCCAATTGCTTCTTTTTATTGAAATCAATATTTGGCGGTACATGCGTTATCAATACCTGCGATCTGTTATAACCGGGGTTGGCCTGTTGTATAAAATGCATTTGCTTATAAATCACAAATGTTCCTGCAATCAATATAACAGAAATAGTAAACTGAATGGTGACCAGGCCTTTTCTTAAATAGCTGTCTTTTAATTTAAGAATGGTAAAACCCCTGAAAACATTCAGTGGTTTAAAGGAAGAAAGTACCAATGCAGGATAAATGCTGTTTATAATAAATGCAGAAAATAAAGTAATGCCAATTACTTTCCACATGTTTATGGATGTAAGCGGCAATTCAAAATTTTTGTTTGTAATTGAATTGAAGGCAGGCAAACAGAGATGAATAAGCACTAATGTAATAATTAAAGCCATGCAACTTACCAGCAATGATTCGGCAAGAAACTGGCAAAACAATTGAAGCCTGCCGGCGCCAACAATCTTTCTTACGCTTACTTCCTTTGCACGCAGGCTTGCCTTTGCAGTAGTAAGGTTTACGTAATTGATGCAGGCAATTAATAACAATAAAATACCAAGCACAGAAAAAATGTAAACCGTATTCTTATTGCCACTTAAAAAAGAGGAAAATTGCAAATCATTTTCAAAGTGCAGGTCTTTTAAATTAACAAGGGTGATAGCACTTTGTTTTTCGGTATCGCCGCTTCGGCGTTGCAAAACATCTGTGACTTTTTTTGTCACCGCAGCCACGTTTGCGCCCGGTTTCACTTTTATAAATGTTATATAATTCGCATTGTCCCATTGTTCGTCATTTGCTTTTCTCTCAGGATTTAACAGCAGGTTTGAAAGTGGAATATAAGAGGTGTATTGAAAACTTGAATTTGAAGGTGCGTCTTTAATAATTCCTTTTACAACATAATTCATACTATCCACACGGATTACAGTTCCAAGCACATTTCGATTACCAAAATATTTTTTTGCTTCAGTTACGGTGAGAATGATGCTGTTCGGGTCTTTTGCAAAAGCTGCTGCGTTGCCTTCTATAAAGTTATAATGAAAAATATTAAACCAGTCATCGTCCACGTAAGCACAATTCTTTTCATAAGAAAGATTATTCCTGATGTTAAACACGGGCATGGCGTTTGCATAAAGCCTTGTGGTTTTTTCAACTTCAGGCACATCTTCTTTTACAGCGCCTGCCAAAAGCAAAGGTGTATTTTCCCATACCCAGCCAAATTCTTTCAGATTGGTTGTAAGGCGATAAATGTTATTCGCATCTTTATGATAGTTATCAAAATTCATTTCATTCTGAACCCATATAAAAATCAATACAGCGGAAGCCATACCAACAGCTAAACCTGTTATATTAATGAACGAAGTCGTTTTATTCTTCCACAAACTTCGCCATGCGGTTTTGAAATAATTTTTAAGCATAATGAGGCTCTATTGTATTGATAAAAATTCTAACGGCTAACTTTCAGAAAAAGATAGATATAACAGTTTGAAATACACCAACTAAATGCCAGAATGCTAAAACATTGATTATTATATAATTACAGTAAGTTCACTTTTGGAAACTGTACGGTTTTGATACGATCGGTGTTCGGTTTTGAACGTACGCAGAAGGGTTTGGTAACAAATATATTTTGCATATAATAAAATGAAAGGATAAGTCATAGCAAAACCAGGATGCTTTTCAATCTCCATTCTGGCCTTAAATTCTTCGGTTTTACCTGCGATTTTGAAAAGTAAAAAAAGATTTTTCTTTTACTCATCTAAAAACTGCAAAAGGGTTTTTACTCTGTTCTCAAACTCTTCACCGGGTTTTCCACTGCAGTTTTAAAACATTGCAACACAATAAGTGTAAATGCTATAACCGTAATAAATACAAACACAATTATATAAGCAAAAATATTCTGCTGAATACGGTAAGCAAAATTTTGCAGTAACCGCTCGGTTATGATATAGGCAAGCGGCCACGCAATAATGTTTGCCGCTATAATAAGGAGCGCATATTCTTTCACAAAAAGAAAAATAATATTCCTGGTATTCGCACCGAGCACTTTGCGCACCGCAATTTCTTTGTTACGTTTTGTAAGCATAAAAGCAACCACACCAATGATACCCAACAAAACAATAATTAAGTTAAGCATCGTGGCAATGTCTGCTGCTGACTGCAACTGCAGGTCAGCTTTATACAACGCAGCAAATTTATCATCCATAAAAGTATAATCGAAAGGCGCATTTGGAACAAATGATCGCCAGCGGGCTTTAATTTCATCAATTGCCTGTGGCATATTACCCGTATTCAATTTAACTGCCATATAGCGATACAAAGGGCGGTCATTCACATGTATAAAACCAATAGGCCCAATCTTATCCTGGAGTGTTGAAAAATTGTAATCTTTCATTACGCCGAGTATGGTTACAGGCTGGGGTACTACCGGTGTTTTTATCTGCTGCCCCACGGCATTTGCCATTGAAATCCCAAGCTGTTTTAATGCCGTTTCATTTAACACAATTCCATCTTTATTATTGCTGAAAAATGTACCTGCTTCCATTTTTATTCCAAATGTTTTTGCATAATCTTCATCAGCAGATGAAACCGGAAGGCTTAGCTGGTTATTGACGGACGTACGCGGCGGATAAAATATAACACGGCCTGCAGGTTCCCTTTCAGGTACATCATAAGTCAATGTGGCACTTTTAACCACAGGCAATTCCAACAGGCTTTTTTTGATGCTTTCCATTTTCAAAACACCCGCGCTATCCCATTGCTTTGGATAGGCAGTTATTACCATCAGGCGGTCCTTGTTATATCCCAAATCTTTATGAAACATATAAGACACCTGCCTTGATATATTCAAAGCACAAATAAATACAAGGATGGCCAAAGAAAATTGTATTACCAGCAATGCGCGTTTTAAACTAAGGTCACCTTTTGAACTGTTTATTTTCCCCTTTACAGCATGTTTAAGATCAATGCCACTGAGTACAAATGCAGGATAGATGCCTGCAGAAAAACCTATTGCAGCAATTAATAAAATAAAAAGCACGGATTCTTTAAAACCAAACTGCCAGAAAGAGGGAAGAGTTGTATTTAAAACATGCGAAAAAGCCGGCAAGAGCAATTGATATAAAGCGATTGAAATTATCGATGCAATGAAAGTTAAAAATAGTGCTTCTATAATAAACTGGAAGATCACCTGTCTTCTGGCACTACCAAAAGTTTTGCGAAGCCCGATCTCTTTTAAGCGGTAAGAGGAGGTGCCGATATTGATGTTAACAAAATTGATGATGACCATTAATAAAATAAACAACGCAATAAAAGATAGGATAAAAACCATTTTTTTTACGGTACCCTCATTATCATTGAGGTAATAAGTTTTTACAGGCAACACATTTATAGAAAGGATTTTTTGTAGTGTATCTGAAGTATATTTTTTGATCAGGTTGTTTAAAGGGGTTGTCAAATCCTGGGGTGTTATACCTGGCTTCAGCTCAACAAAGCTTATTTCATTTGCAGTGTTCCATCCGAGTGATGGATCACCCGACCGGTAATAGTTGTTGCCGGTAGTGGGTACATACACACCGTAGTGATCATTCATCATACCTGTAACAGAATTGTATGGAATATCCTTAAGCACTGCGGATACGACATAATCCTGCGGCATATTATTAACCGTAGTTTGAATACTGATCCTTTTACCCAACGCATTTTTTGTTCCGAACAATTTCATTGCTAAAGTTGCTGTTATTACAGCACTGTTATTATTAGTAAAAGCCTTGTTTTTATCGCCGTACAACAGTGGAAAATTATACATGGGAATCATTGTAGTATCGCTGATAGCGATGTCTTCCTGGAAATGTTTATCGCCTGCTGATACTACATTGGTAGTAGGGCTGTAGCGGAAATAATTTTTAATAAGCGACGGATATTCTTCCTTTAGCGTTTTTGCCAGGGGCGAAGGTGTAGTAAAATCGCGCCCTAAATCTTTTTGCTTAAACTCACTTTTCAGGCAATACTGCTGCGCAGCATCTTTAAGTTGGTTGTTTACACTTTGCTGTTGCATTACATAAGCGGCAATGAGTAAACAAAAGGTAATGCCGATAGAAAGGCACAAAATATTAATTGCAGAAAACAATTTATGTTTTACAAAATACCGTATGGTTACGGTCAAATAATTTTTAAACATTGAAGAAGTTTTTAGATGTATTAAATTTTATGATGTATGATTTAATTGCTCTTATTTTCAATTTCCAATTAATCACTCCGCTCTCAAACTCTTTACCGGGTTGGCTGTTGCTGCTTTTATTGTCTGAAAGCCAATCGTTATCAATGCAATCATCAATACAATAATCCCCGCAATTACAAATATCCACCAACTAACTGAAATGCGGTAGGCATAATCATGCAGCCAGCTATTCAACACAAACCATGTGACAGGCACTGCAATAAAAAATGCTATGCACACTAGCCATATAAAATCCTTTGCGAGCAAATAAATAATCTTGCCTACAGGAGCGCCCAGCACTTTTCTTATTCCAATTTCTTTTGTGCGTTGCAATACATTGAAAGCTGATAAACTATATAAACCAAAACATGCAATGATGATAGCAAGAAATGAAAATAATCCGAATACTTTACCAAATTGATCGTCCGCCTTATATTGTTGATTATAACTATCATCTAAAAAATAATAGCTAAATGGATTTTGCGGAAAAAAATTATTCCAGACTTTTTCAATGGATGCGACTATTTCATGTGGATTACCCGTTGAAAATTTTATAGAGTAATAATTATTAACCTCAGGCCTCGGAACAAACACCACAGGCAACATTGATCTATTCAAACCTAACTGATGATAGTTTGCAACGACGCCAATAATTTTAAAAGTATCATCATAGTTAGAAATAACCTGATCGATGGCTTTTGCGGGATCATTAATGCCTAAGAGCTTTACCGCCTCTTCACTTAGCACGACTGTATTTTTATCATCAGGATTATTTGGCCCGAAATTTCGGCCGGCCTTAAACTGCATGTTATAAGAAGAAAGAAAATCCGGATCAACATATAGTGTATACACTGTTACCGGGTTTTTATCTTTTGAATGGATAATAACAGCTGGATTGGTCATGTAAATTTCTTTGCCCATAACACCCGATGATGCAGCAATATTTTTCACCCCGTTTATTCTCAATATCTCATTTTTAAAAGTCTGGTAAGATATCGTGTAAGCACTGTCTTCCTTCTCACTGGGCCCGTTTAATATCAGCGTTTGGCTGATATCTGCGCCCAGTTTTTGGTTACGCATAAAATTTACCTGCTGATAAATAATGATAGTTCCTGCAATTAAAATAATAGATGTGGCAAATTGACCAATGATCAATCCTTTTCTTACAAACATCCCGCTGGTCGAATTTTTGAACAATCCCTTTAATACAGCTATAGGATGGAAACCTGATAAAACAAAGGCAGGATAAATACCAGACACAAATGTTCCTGTTATAAACAAACCAATAAAGCCGAATAAATAGGGCGTTGTGAGGTAAAAGCCTTTTTCAGAAGTGCTGCCAATTAGTTGATTGAACAATGGCGTGCAGATAAATGCGATAGCAAATGCTATAATAACAGCAGCAAAATTTAATAAAAAGCTTTCAGTTAAAAATTGCATCATCAGGTTTTTTCTCAAAGCGCCTAACACTTTCCTAATGCCAACTTCTTTGGCTCGTTCAAGCGAACGCGCTGTTGCAAGATTGGTATAGTTAATCCATGCAATGATGATGATTAAGAAGGCAATTAAAAAAAGAAACGAAACAGATTTGCCGTCGTCATTTACGCCCGCTTCCTCATTATAATGCGAATAGAGATGGATATCTTTTAAAGGTATTGAATAAAGATCTTCACGATTGTTGTGTGTTTTGAGATATTCATTATTCAAATATTTATCAGAAAAAGCAACCAGTTGTGCATCGAGTTTTTTTTGATCAAAGCCCGGATACAACTGTAGGTAAACGTAGAAATCATACCAACCTAAAGTTGTTTCAGGATCCATGCCTTTTGGACCAAGCTGTTTGATCATGTTTACAAAAGTTGGGAAAGAAACCAGGTAGTCGAACGAAAGATGCGAATTAGTCGGATAATCTTTAAATACACCTGTTACCAGGTAGCTATATTTATAGCCACCTTCCAAAACAGTTATTTGTTTACCAACTGCATCGTCCCTTCCGAAATATTTTTTTGCAAGCGTTTCAGACAAAATAATTTTATCAGGTGCATTTAATAAAGTATTCTTGTGTCCTTCAATAATATTTAGGGTAAACATATTGAGAAAAGACTGCCCGGTATAGTAACCCTTATTTTCAATCGCTTTTATATTCTTCTCCTCATTGGCAAATACCACGCTGTTTTGAACCGGATCACTGCCTTGCCAAGAAATTCTTGTATCAATTAAACGGCAATAATTTTCAACACCAGGTAAATCTTTTTTCAATAAAGGTGCCACGCCGGAGAATACAGTTGCAGATTGCATGGTAAGCTTCCCCTGGTCATGCAGGTCAAGCCGGAGCCGGACAATATTATCTACATTTTTATGAAACGTATCATAACTTTTTTCATAAGCAACATATTGAAAGATGAGAAGGCAACATGAGATACCAATTGCCAATCCGAGAATATTAAAGATCGTATAGCCTTTCCATTTTAAGATATTCCTTAAAGCAACCTGTAAATAATTTTTAAACATAAAAGAAGATGTATGATTTAATTGCTTTTCATTTTTAATTTTCAATTCATTACTCCGCCCTCAAACTCTTCACCGGGTTGGCCGTTGCTGCTTTAATTGCCTGGAAGCTAATGGTAGCAAATGCAATCAGCATGGCTACTAAAACTGCAGAAATAAATATCCACCAGCTTATATTGATTCTGTAAGCATAATCCTGCAACCATTTATGAACGCTGATCCATGATAGTGGCAGGGCAATGATTGCCGCTATTAATACATATTTCAAAAAGTCTTTTGAAAGCATCAGCACCAGGTTTTGTAAGGAGGCTCCCATTATTTTCCTGATGCCTACTTCTTTTGTTCTCCTTTCAGCGGCATAAGATGCCAACCCAAACAATCCCAGGCAGGAAATGATGATAGCCAGAATAGCCAGCGTTCCAACAATAGTGCTTATTTGTGAGTCGGAGCGATAGAGCTCATTAAAATGATCGTCGAGGAACTGGTAATCAAAAGGCGTATCAGCACAATCTTTTTTCCATACCGATTCGATAAATGCAATAGCATCCTTTTGCCTGTCACCATTTATTTTAACTGACATATCACCATAACCCCAATCCTTCTGGTTAAACATGAACATCGTTTCAATCTTATTGTGCAAAGAATTAAAATTGAAATCTCTTGCTATGCCCACAATGTATCCAAGAGAATCAAAGCCAAATTGTTTACCTAATAATGATGACATACCAGCTTTGGATGAATCATCTTTTAATAATTCTTTTGCCAGTGTTTCATTGATAATGTATTCCTTTCCGTTTGCAGATTCTTCTGATGAAAAATCTTTTCCTGCTACCAATGGGATTTTATAAAGTCTGAGATAGTCAGGATCAACGATCAAACGTGTGGAAGTAAGTTGCCGCATAGGGCCATCGCCTTTAAATTGTATTCCTGATTGGTCAAGGTGGCTGCCCAGTATATCCTGCGAAGCAGTGACACCAGTCACCAAAGTATTCTGCAGCAAATCTTTTTTCAGAATTCCATATTTATCTGAAGTACCGTTTTGCAATTTCACATCCACCACCTGTTCACGATCAAAACCAGTAGGCCGGTTCTTCATGTAGTATAGTTGCTTTATCGCAAATGTTGTGGCAATCATAAGAAAAATGGCGCATGCAAACTGCCCGACCACCAACACATTTCGCAGCATACTTTTGTTTCTTCCGGTTTGAATGGAACCTTTCAACACTTTTACAGGGCTGAATGACGACAAATAAATAGCAGGATATATGCCTGTTATAATGCCAAGAAATACAGCGCCCAGTATAAGAGAAAGAAAAAGTTTCCAGTTAGTAAATAACGGGAAAGTGAGTTGCCTTTGACTTAAATGATTTACCGCAGGTAAAAAAATGGCTACCAGGATAACAGCAATCGTTATAGCAATAAAGGAAAGAACTACAGATTCGCTAATAAATTGCAGGGCCAATTGCCAGCGATATGCGCCTATTGATTTTCTTACACCTACTTCTCTTGCCCTCTCTGCAGAGCGGGCGGTAGACAAGTTCATAAAATTGATGCAGGCGATCAATAAAACGATCAACGCGATAATAAAGAAAAGGTTGGTATAGTTCTCATCAAATTGCTGGTAATTGAATTTATCGAGTCCAATATCCGTGGCACCTCCATGCACTTTTTTTAACGGCAGCAGGAATAATTCATAATGCTTCCAGTTATCATCTGACATGTGCCTTTTAAGATAATCCGGAAACTTTTTTTCCATCGCAGTAATATTGGTACCGGAAGCAAGTTCGAGATAGGTGTTAAGCCAATTGCCTCCCCAGTTATTCATCCAATCCGGTTTTTCAATGGTACTAAAAGGTATGAGTGCATCAAATTGAATTTGAGAATTTTGAGGAACATTATCAAGCACACCAGTAACCATGAGTGTTGTTGTATCATGGTTGTAATTCACCAATACTTTACCGATAGGATCTTCTTTGCCGAAAAACATTTCTGCTGTGGCCTTTGTCAATACCACGCTATTCTTCTTTTGCAAAACAGATTTCCTGTCGCCATTAAGCAGTTTAAAATCGAACATGTTGAGGAAAGTAGAATCAACAAAACAAATTTTTTTAATAAAAACCTTTTTGTCGCCGTACATTAATGGTGTATTGCTGGCAGCATTGATCCTGGTGTAATTGATTATTTGAGGAAATTCCGCCTTTAGTGTTGGCCCCATGGGAAACATGCTCAGCGCCACTTTCTGAGCAGCAACCATACCTTCAAACTTTTGCACTTCATTCAACCGGTAGATATTTTTCTTATTAAAATCATCAAAACTTCTTTCGTAAGTAACAAAAAGAAGGATGATAATGCAGGCTGCTATCCCAACAGCAAGTCCTGTTATGTTAATGGTTGAATAAATTTTATTCTTCCAAAGATTTCGCCATGCGGTTTTGAAATAATTTTTAAACATAATAATCTATTTTTAAGTTTCGTGTAATAGTTAACGTTAGTAAACCAACAAACACTCAACATTCCCGTTTTCTTCATTAGCATATCAGCTAATTAGCACATTCTCTGATTAATTCTATTCACTCCTCAAACTATCCACCGGGTTTGCCCTCGCGGATTTTATAGTTTGCATACTTAATGTAATGAGTGCAATCAATAACATGGCAAGTCCGCTTAATACAAAAATCCACCAACTCATTTTAGTTCTGTAAGCAAAATCCTGAAGCCATTTATAACTCGCCCAATATGCAATCGGTGCAGCAATAACAAAAGCGATTAGAACAAGTTTCATGAAATCTTTTGACAACACAGAAGTAATCTGCATCACAGAAGCGCCCAATACTTTTCGTACGCCAATTTCTTTGGTACGGCTATTGGTTGTAAAAATTACGAGACCCAGTAATCCCAGGCAACTTATAAGAATGGCAAGCCCTGTTGCCCATTTCAGAAGACTTGCAGTCTTCATCTCACTTTCATACATACTGGCAATAGTTGCATCAAAAAATTTATAATCAAAATCCGCTTCCGGATAAATTTGTTTAAAGGCTTTTTGAATTTTACCGATGGTGGTCTGCCATGCTTTACCACCTGCGTTGTCCGGCTTTAACCTGATATGAAAAGTAGAACCATTGCTTCCGGCAAAAACCATTGGTGAAATAGAAGCATGCGTGCCCTGGTCGCGAAAGTCCTGCATTACACCAACGATGGGCATATTTTTTCCGTTAAAACTCAGTTGCTTTCCAAGTGCATCTTCCGGTTTCTGAAAGCCCAACAATTTTGCATAAGTATTATTAATAATAAATTCTTTCATGGTATCACTTTGCTCCACGTTTCTTCCTGCGATTAATTTTAAATTATAGACTTTTATATAATTCGGATCGCCCCATCTTATCTGTACATTAGCTTTTAGATCCTTTTTGGGCGCATAAGATACATTGGTAAAAGCAACACCTTTATCTTCAGGAGAAAGGAACCCTGTACTTGCTACATCAACACCAGGTATGGCATTAATTTCATTCAGCAATTGCTGTGTATGGGTTGCAACAGTATCCCGTGGTATTTCAAAAGTAATGATGTCGTTTTTAGTGAAGCCAATATCTGCATTGAGTGAATAATTGATCTGCTTGCTGACCATCAACGTGGCGATGATAAAAAATTGTGCAATGACAAATTGTGATACGGTTAATGTTTTTCTGATCCATGCGTGCCTTGTTTCGTTGGTATTTGAGAAAGCCTGATTCTTTAAAACAAGAACAGGTTTATATCCTGATAATATTAATGCCGGATATAAGCCGGAGAATAAACTTACAAAGACAATGAGGAGCATTAAAAAAAGAATTATAGAAGGCTGATGTAAAAGATCAAAATGCAAACCCGGCGGAGTAAAGCCTGCGAACATCTTCAGGAGAATAGGGGTTAAGAAAACAGAACCAATTGTTGCAATGAAGGTGATCATAAATGTTTCCGCTAAAAACTGGAATATTAATTGTTTCCTGGAACTGCCCATTGTTTTACGGATGCCAATTTCCTTTGCACGCTGTGAGGCATTTGCAGTCATAAGATTAATAAAATTGATACAACCCAAAAGCAGAAGAAAAGCTGCGATCGCAAGCAGCCCGTATAAAGTTGGTTTATGCGCAAGTCTTTGTCCGACGGCAGGATAAAGATGGTTAAAATGCACATCACTTAATGGTTGCAGATGGAAACCAGTATAGTTGTTTGCGTCTTTATAGGCATCCTTATTATATTTTGCATAAAGCGCTTTTATTTGTGCTTCTGTTTGTGACGCAGTTCGCCCCGGCGAAAGCTCTATATAGAGTTGTGAATAAGCCATCCAGTCATTCCAGACATTCATCATAAACTCGTTCTCTAAATGTGTTTTAGCAATAGTTGGCAGCGAGATGAATTCGTCAGCGGTAAAAGAACTGGTCTTATCCAGGTCTTTTACAATTCCTGATACAGTAACTGTAATATCATCATTATAGGTGATCTGTTTGCCGATAATATCAGCAGCTGACAGAGAGGGGAAATATCGTTTGGTCCTGCTTTCGGAAAGCACAACGGTGAAAGGGTTTTGTAAAGAACTTTTAGGAGAACCGGCAATCCATTGATAGGATAAAAGCGAAAAATACTGGTCGTTTGTAAAAACAATATTGGGTTGATTTTTTAAAATAAAGGGGGCATTATTATCCTTCTTCGCAATGCTCACTTTTGCAGTAGCATCTCCCTGGAATTGCATGACAGGAACCGTTAATTCAACACCTGTTACTTCATTCTGAATAGCAGCACCCAACGGAGCAGGAACTGCAGCACTGTGACCATCAACACCATTAAATCTTGCATCAAGCACTACACGATAAATTCTGTCACCATTCTTTTCAAATCTATCATAACTGAATTCATAATGGACGATTAAAAATATGACCAATGCTGCGCTGATGCCAATGGCCAATCCAACTACATTGATGGCAGAAAATATTTTGTTGTGTCGGAAATTTCTGAAGGCTGTTTTAAAATGAATTATTAACATGATAATTTTTTTTATTTTTTTTGTTTCGTTCAATTCTAAGACTTTTTAGGGATTGGTAACGATAGGTTGCCAATTGCAAACTCACCGATGTTAATTGACGGAATACATTCTTTGTTTCTGCATGTTGCGTAAAGCAATTTTTAAATAATGTGTAAGCATAAAAGAAATTTTTAATTGTGTTGCAAGCAACAAAGCCCGCTTTTTTTATTCAATATTTTTTATTTATCATCTCGCTTACTCACTTCTCAAACTCTTCACCGGGTTTGCCACCGCTGCCTTTATCGCCTGGAAGCTTATTGTTATAATAGTTATTACAATGGCTGTAATACCTGCGATAATAAATACAAGCGGACTTATCATTATCCTGTAATCATACTGTTGTAACCAATCGTGCATATAATAAAAAGCAACTGGCGATGCAACCATACAGCTTATCAATACCAACACTATAAAATCTTTTGAAAGTAACAGCCACACCTGTAATACAGAAGCGCCCAATACTTTGCGAATACCAATTTCTTTGGTTCTCTGTTCTGCCATATATGCCGCCAAAGCGAATAATCCGAGACAGGAAATAAAAATGGCCAGTATGGCAAATATGCCTGAAAGCTCACCAATGAGCGTTTCCAATTTAAATTTCTGAGCATAACTTTCATCGGCAAAATAATAGAGGTAAGGAAATGACGGATTGTATTTGTTGAAGATGGATGTAAGGTCATCAATAGCTTTGCGTGTACTAACGTTGTCGGCTAAACGATAAATAACGCTGCTTCCTTCTTTTCCATGATAAAATACCACCGGGTTAACGGGGGCAAAAGGTGATTCCATAACAGCATCCTGTACTATGCCAATTATTCTCACCAGGTTGCCACCATTCCATGTGATCAATTGATTAAGCGGGTTCTTTAGATTCATTATTTTTACGGCAGCTTCATTTAATATCACGGTTCCGGAATCTATTTTCCAACTGCTGCTGAAACCTCTTCCTGTCAGCAATTTTATTTGAAGTGTTTTAAAATAATCATCAGAAGTACCGACACCTCCAATATTTAAACTCACATCGCCGCTATTTTTACCCGGCCACTGCGAAACATCTGTATGAAAATAAATTCCCGTAACGGGACTTGAACTCCATGTGACATTTTTCACAAGACCACTTTGTAACATTTCATTTTTCAAAGCGGGGAAGTTTTTATTGAGGTCCTCACTCATGTCAGTCATCATCAGCCTGTTTTCATTATATCCCAGTGGCCGGTCTTTGATATGTTGAATCTGCTGGTAAACAATGGTGGTACTAATGATAAGTGCTATCGAACAACTGAATTGCAATACCACTAAGATTTTTCTTGATAAAGTTGCGGATTTGCCAACTTGTAAAGTTCCTTTTAAAACTTTTACAGGATTGAAAGATGACAAATAAAAAGCTGGCTTGAAACCTGCAAACAAGCCGGTAGCAAACACATACCCTATCATAATAGCCCAGAATACAATGTTCGAAAAAGGTATACTAAGTTTCGCGCCGGTAAGTGTGTTAAAAGAGGGCAGCGCTAATTGAACAAACAGTAATGAAAACACAGCGGCGATAAATGTGGTAATGATTGATTCGACAAGAAACTGTAAAATCAAATCTTTTCTATCAGACCCCAGCGTTTTTCTTACACCAACTTCTTTTGCTCTCTTTTCTGAACGGGCAGTAGAAAGATTCATAAAATTGATGCAGGCAATAAGTAGAACAAGAATGCCGATTATACCAAACATTCGTACATAGTCTATAAAGCCACCGGCTGATTTACCATTCCTGAACTCATCATGCAGGTGCCAGTCCTTCAAGGGCTGCATGATTATCACAGGGTGTGCAGGGCGCATTTGTTCACTGCGATCATTTACTATGTTCTTAATTTTTCCCGCAACCTGACTATAACTAACATTGGGTTGCAAGGTGGCAAACATTTGAAAGGAATTATTCGTCCATCGCTGTCTTGCGTCTCTCATCCAGTCTTCCGTTTGTTCTTTATGGCTGAAGGGAACGAGGTAATTAAATTGCATGGATGAATTTGAAGGCAGATCTTTAAGCACCCCTGTCACTTTCAGATCGGAGCTGTTGTCAAAGCGAACAATTTTCCCGATGGGATCAACATTTCCAAAGAGGGAAATAGCGGTGGATTTAGTTAGCACAATTGAATTCGTTTCCTGCAACACATTATTCGCATTACCTTCCAGCAAGGGATATTGAAACATCCTTAGAAAGTCTCCGCCGATCTGTGCCCCGGAAAGATATAGTTTTTTATCACCTACTACCAGGCCATGTTGTTCCATCCAGTCAGATTCGGCAACATATTTCACTCCTGGAATCTCTTTTCGCAACACTTCAGCCAATGGTAAAGACACAGCATCCTGGGTTCGCATATTGCCATCTACTGTTATGTTCATTTTTACCTGGTATTGATCCGAATAATCCGGTAAAAAACGATCAAAGGAATATTGATAATATACCCACAAGCCAATAAGCAGTGCAACAGCCATACCTGTTGACAGCCCTAAAATATTAATAGCGCTATACACCTTGTTGTTTGTCAAATTGCGCCAGGCGGTTTTGAAATAATTTTTTATCATTTTATTTTCGTTTAATTTTAACTGATATGCAGTAAACCAGCAAATAATACAGATTCCTGATTCCTATCTTCATTTTCCTCCCGATAGCTATCGGGACAATTTTCAATTTTCAATTTTACTACTCACTCTTCAAACTTTCTATCGGGTTGGCAACCGCTGCTTTTATTGCCTGGAAGCTTATTGTGAGCAAACCTATTATTAAAGCCATTCCCCCGGCATTTAAAAATATCCACCAGCTAATTGTGCTTCTGTAAACAAATTGTTGCAGCCATTTGTTCATTGCCCACCATGCCACAGGAAATGCAATTATTGCCGCAATAATGATGAGTTTTAAAAAATCTTTGGATAACAATCCGGCTAATCCCAGAACACTTGCCCCAAGTACTTTACGCACGCCGATCTCTTTACGGCGGAGTTCTGCGCTGAAAGCTGCAAGGCCGAAAAGCCCCATACAGGAAATAATAATGGCGATGGTTGTAAAATAATCAACGAGTGTAGATAGCCTTTTATCCGAGACGTAGTTCTGTTGGAAATCCGCATCTAAGAAACTGTAATCAAACGGCTCTGCCGGATCAAGTTTGTGCCAAATGCTTCCGATTGAGCTGATCAGGTTATCAATATTACCGGGCGCTGCATGAACAATTGCATAGTTAAAATATCTGTTGCTGTCCAGGAAAAATCCATACGGTTGTACGGGTTGTCTAAGATCCTCAAAATGAAAATTTTTTACAACACCTATCACTTCGCTGGTATCGGTCTCACCTTTATAAGTATTGCAGATCCTTTTTCCGATCGCAGCCTGCGGCGAAGCAAACCCAATTCTTTGAACGGCAAGTTCATTGAGAATAATGTGTTTGTTCATGTCAGAAGTAATATAAGCGGGGGAGAACTGCCTGCCCGCAACAACCTTTATAGCCAGGGTCTGTAAAAAGTTATCATCCACATGGTTCAACCTGATCAGCGGCCCTGCATCTATTCCTGCGCCTTCTTTTTGAAAATTATCACTGCTGGGATTCGATATTCCCGGGTAGTAAGCAGAAGCGCCAACAGATAGAACATGCCTGTTCTTTGCCAGTTCATCCTTCAATGTAGGGTAAATACTTCTGGCCAACTGGCTGGTAAGGGGAATAACGAGTTGCTGGTCTTCGGCGAAACCCATATCGGTAGATCGCAGGAAACTCATCTGGCCGGATATAATGAATGCAGAAATGATCAGAACAATAGAAACGGCGAATTGCAATACGACCAGCGCTTTGCGTAAAAACAAGGTCGAAAGAGAATTAGAAAAACTTCCCTTCAGTACTTTCACCGGTTGGAATGATGAAAGATAAAATGCCGGATAAATACCGGCCAATATGCCCGTTACTACAGCAAGTAGAAAAAACATTCCCGGCCGAATAAGATGCGATTGAGAAAGCAAAGAAATATTTTTTCCTGACAAGCTTTCGAAAAGAGGCATCAACAGGACTGCCATTATCAGGGCGAGAATAAATGCAATCAGAGACATCGCCAATGATTCTCCTAAAAACTGGCGGATGAGCGCATTTTTCCGTGCCCCCAGTACCTTTCGTACGCCCACTTCCGTAGCACGTTTAGATGAACTGGCGGTAGAGAGATTCATGAAGTTGATGCAGGCAATTAGTAACAGAAAAACAGCTGCCGATCCAAGTAAATACAATTGGCTAATACTGCCTGAGGGTGTCATTTCCATCATGTCGGCATGGAGGTGAATATCGATTACTGGTAAAAGAAACTGTTTCCTGTAAAAGCCGGCTTGTCTCAGCGTTTCACCTGCGTATCGCTCCACAAAAGCCGGAAATTTTGCTTCCAGTTTTTTCGCATTGGTTCCGGGCTTCAATAGCAGGTACGTGGTATAGAGATTGTCAAAAGCCATGTTGTCTCCATCTTTTTTCATGCGTTCTTCGAGATCGCCGCCGTAGAGCGAAATAAAAAAATTAGCATCGAAATGAGAAGGCTTTCCGATCGGACGAAAGACACCATTCACCACAAAATCATGCGAGCCGTTTAGATTCTCAGCGATATGAAGCACCTTGTGGAGCGCAGGCTGGTTTCCGAAGATCTTTTTTGCCATGTCTTCTGAAATGACAACAGAATTTGGTTCGCTCAGAGCAGATGAAGCGTTGCCTTCAATAAAATGATAATCAAACAAATTAAAAAATGAAGCATCTGCTGCGCAGCCTTTAGGTTCATAAAAGGAAAGTAGCTTACCGCCAGGTTGTGTGTATTGAACGAGGTTTTTGTTTTCTCCAAAAAAACTGAAAACCACGACCCTTGCTGTCTGTTTTATTTCAGGGAAATCTCTTTTCATATTTCCCGCCATCACGGCGGGCTCGGCAGGAAAACGGTCTTCCTTTCCGCCGGTAATAAATACTGTACCTACCTGGTAAAGTTGCTTGATATTTTTCTGATAGGAATCATAACTCAACTCGTCGTAGAGGTACAGCACGATCAGCATGCAACAGACGAATCCGATAGCGAGGCCAAAAATATTAATTGCAGAAAAACCTTTGTTCTTCCACAAGTTTCTAAAAGCTACTTTAAAATAATTTTTTAGCATGTGAATTAATTTTTCGGTTAATCATTCCTGTGATTTTACTTTTCAATTTTATTTTTTACAGCAGACCAACAAATAATACTGATTTCTATTCTGCAATTTCCATTTTCATCCCGATAGCTATTGGAACAATTTACCTATTCGCTCCTCAAACTCTTCACCGGATTCGCTATTGCCGCTTTTATTGCCTGGAAACTGATTGTTATTGCTGAAATCAAAATGGCAACAATTCCTGCTATTACAAAAACCCACCAATCTATATTGATCCTATAAGCAAAATCCTGCAACCAGTTATGCATGGCCCACCAGGTTACCGGAACAGAAATGATAAATGCAATACCCACCAGCATTAAAAAATCTTTTGAAACGAGTACTAATACATTTTGAACAGATGCGCCCAGTACCTTTCGGATGCCTATCTCTTTAGTTCGTTGTTCTATTACGAAAGCTGAAAGCCCAAACAG
>JGI20206J14855_1000054_pt1 | contig 40049 bp, 40 predicted proteins | sample NGESurdeep092012_6_FD_14855 | JGI IMG/M metagenome (IMG submission 14855) | reverse complement strand
TAGTCCAGACTACGGCCTGGCCAACCTTAATAGAGATAGTCGACGGGTTAAAGCCACTACCGGTTATACTGACGGCGGCTGGGGGAGTGGTGGCGGGGAGCGGCTGGGCCGCTACCGTAGCGACACTAGAGCCGGGTTTGGTAGTCCCGAAGGCGAAGTAACTAACTATGGATATAAGGGCAATCAGGATAAGCAGGCCGGTCGAGACAAGCAGGGTCCGCCTGATCGAGCTGATGGCCTTGGCGGACAAATCCGACTGCCGCGGCACGGCGGCTGGCTTCTGATGTGGGGAGTGCGCCTTAGGCTCTTTAGGCTCAGATTCGTCAGGCATTGTAATCTTATCCCTTAAAGCTATGGTGCCAGGCTGATATTCTCGATGTTCAGCCCCGGTGGCAAGGAGGCGTAGAAGTGCTGCGACCGGTAACCGGCAGCCGTGAAGTAGTAGTTGTGCTTAAGTCCGGGCCTGATACCCGTTAACGTGTAGTTGCCGTTAGCGTCGGTGCTGGCAGAGGCGGCACCGCCGCCGACCATGGCCCGGCTGTCGGTGTAAACGTAGGCATTGGCAATCGGGTTATGGGTAGTGCTGCTAGTCACTGTTCCCTGCACGGTTATGGTAGTCGCGCCGGCGGCAGTCGTGGCGTTGGCGGCGGCGGAAGCGGCAGATAGGTTTTGGGCCGCGTCTATGGCCTTGACGTAGTAAACGTAGTTGGTGCTGGCGTTCAGGCCGGTGTCGCCATAACTGGTAGTGGTCGAGCTGCCGACCAGGCTGGCGTTACCGCCCCCGCTGCTGCGGTAAATCTTGTAGCCGGTTACGCCGACGTTGTCGGTGCTAGCGGTCCAGCTCAGGTTGATCTGGGAGCTGTTGGCGGCCGTGGCGTTCAGGCCGGTCGGCTGGGACGGCGGCGTGGTGTCGGTTGCCGGCGCGGAGGCCCAGCTGACGTTAACTTCGTTAGCCCAGTTGGAGCCGGCCACCGCGTTGCCGTTAGCGTCAAGCGGCAGGATACCATAATGGACGGTTGTGCCGGGGGTGGGTGTCGGAAATCCGCAATTGGAAGAGGCCGGTAAGCAGCTGGTGCCCCTAAGGTGCGGCCAAGAATAGTCGGTGTTGCGGGTAGTGGTAGGGTTATGGACCTGGGCGACGACATAGCTGCTGGCGCCGGGATAAGCCGACCAGCTCAGGGCCTTAGTAGTGGCATTCCAGGACAGGTTCTGGACGGAGGTTGGAGGCGGAGGCGTGGTAGCATTGCTGGCCGTCACGGTAACGTTGGTCGCGGTAGTGGTAGTCGCCCCCGTATTGGATGCCACGGCCGTTAAGGTGTGGCTGCCGTTGGCTACCTTCGTCGTATCCCAACTATAGGAATAGGGTGAGGTGGTGTCGGCCGAACCGAGGTTGGCGCCGTCGAGCTTGAATTGGACCGAAGTGGTGTTAGCGGCGGTGGCAGTGATTGACGTGGTGCCCGAAACGGTGGAATTGTTTGCTGGAGCACTTAGAGAAATGGTTGGTGCCGGAATAGCAGCCTGGTTATTTACGGTTACCGTGACGTTAGTGGCGGTGGCGGTGCCCGAGCTATTAGTGGCTACGGCGCTCAGAGTGTGGCTGCCGTTGGCCACTGTGCTGGTGTCCCAACTATGAGTGTATGGAGAGGTGGTGTCGGCCGAACCGAGGTTGTTACCGTCCAGTTTGAACTGGACAGAGGTGGCGTTGGTGGCGGCAGCCGTAATTGTCGTGACACGGGAAACGCTAGCACTGTTAGCCGGTGCGCTTATACTGACGGTCGGTGAACCACTCTGAACCGCGGCTACGGTTATGGTCTCCTGGGCCGTCGTCGTAAGGCCGCCCGAATTGGTCGCTTTGGCCGTCAGCGTATGCGTGCCGGTACTGACTTTGGTAGAGTCCCAATTAATGCTGTATGGGCTCGTGGTGTCCGTGCCCACGTTAGTGCCGTCTATGGCGAACGCCACGCTGAGACCAGTTGTGCCCGACGTGCCGCCACTGGCGTTGGCGCTTAACGGTACGCTGACACCGCTAACCGCCGCCCCGCTTGCCGGGGCCGTAATACTGACCGTCGGCGGACTGGCCTGGCCGGTCGTACAGTTACTGCCATCGTTAGCCGGAGTATTTGGATCGTCAACCGGCGTACAGCTGGGGTCACTCAGAAACAGCAGCTTGTCGACCCCCACGCCCGGCTCGCGGCCGGTCATAACAATTGAGTGGTTGCCGGCCGTCAAATTAGTCGTGATCAGCGAGCTGGAGCTGCCGTTTTGGTAGTTTACCCATGTCCAGCCGCTAGACGAGATGTTCGAACTGTCGCCGACGTCAATCGCGCAGCCACCGTCAATCTGGAGATAGTAAGAGTTGTTAGTGCTATCCGCCGCTTGCATGCGAGTCCAGATCGAATACGTGCCCGCCGTCGTTACGTTTATCGTCTGGGTGTCCGTACCCTGGGCTGAGTCAGGCGTGTTGGCGCAAGCGGCCGAGGCCAGGCCCGAGCTAAACAGGCTGGCGAACATCAAAACCGAGCAGGCGAACAAGGAGGACAGCAGCCCTAAGCTTGTACGTTTTCGGCCCGCGTACGGGAAATTTATTTTTTTATAAAACATCAGATGTGTTTATGGCTATTCACTGGGAAGTATAACATAAGCGTTTATTTTTCAAAATTTTTGCGCTTAATATAAAGAATAGCAAACCGGATTAAATTATAAATAGACGACGCCCGAATACTGTTAATGTTTACAACCGGCAAAAGCTATTATAGAATCAGTGTGAAACGTAGACCCTGCGATGAAATACAAAATACCCCTTAAGCGCGAACACTGGCCATTGCTCGGTTTCGTCGCGGTATTCGCCTTAATCGGCACTTTCCTGCTATACAATTCCCATGCCGCCACGCCTTATGTGAGCCTGACAGCCAGCGCCGGTTCCCTCGGCGGCAACGCCGCTTTGAAGACCGACTCCAGCGCCAGCAGCGGCCAATACGTGAAATTCGGCGCGGCCTCAAGCGGCGGCACCACGCTCGGCGGCGGCAGCAACATGATGGTCGGCCTGGACGCCGGCGGCTGGAATACCGGCAACCCCGGCGATGCCGACGTGGCCGCGCAAGTCAAATTCGTGCGTCTCGATAATGCTAACTGTCCGAACGCGGTCGCGATATCTTATCCGTTTACCGGCGCCCAGTACACTGATTGCCCGTCGGGCGCGGATATCGTGCAGCTTAATCATGACGGCGTGAAAGTCGACGTCGATTTCAGTGGTCCTTATAATGACACCGGGGATGGCGGCCAGGGCGGGGGCGTGAGCGAGTTAATCGCCAACGGGGGCGATGTTACTTGGGCCAATAATGCCCTTAGCTGGTACGAGAAGTACTGCGGCAACGATAATACCATCTGTCCGGTTATTGAAGTGTTGAACGAGCCGGATGGCTGGTGGTTCTGGGGTACCGGTTCGAGCGACACCACCACCAACGACCAAACCAACGCCAACGCGTATGCTACCTTGATCCATACCGCTTACACGACCTTCCACCATAGTCTCGGCAATAACGCGCCGGCTATCCTGGCGTCAGCCGACGGCAATTGGGGCCAGGAGTGGTGGAACACCAACTCGGGCACCCTAGGCCCATCCAGCGGCTATGTCGACGGGGTCGTGTCGCACCCTTACGGCGGCAGCCAGGACAACCCTTTGAACGCAACCAAAGTACATAACTCCGGGTTAGGCAACCAAGCACAAGTCACCGGTGAACATAGCCTTACCGGCAAACCGGTCTACGTTACCGAAGTCGGCTGGCCGACTGACAATTCTGGCCCCAGTCCCACGACGACCAACCAGACCGGCGACAGCATGCAGTGGCCGCAAGCCGATTCGAGTAGCAACGCTTACCCCGGGTGGGACCAATGCGACAACGTTTACAATTTCATGACCTGGGCCCGCGGCACGGGTTACGTGAACTCCGTCATGATTTACGGCTACATAAGCAACATCACCGGCGGCGGTAATAACGCCCAATACGGTCTAAAATCTTGGAACAACGGTACCGTTACGAACAAACCCGCCTGGTCCGCCTTAAAGGCCGCCGGCTTGAAAGATGCTAACCCCTGCCCCAGCGCCAGTAACAATTACATCCTGCAATCTCCCTGAATTTAGCCCAAGCTGGTTGTAGCAACCGGCTTTTTAAGCTATAATCACCTCTGTTTCCGGCATCGGGAACGGTCATGGCGGGTGTAGCTCAGCTGGTTAGAGCGTCGGGTTGTGGTTCCGAAGGCCGTGGGTTCAAGTCCCATCACTCGCCCCATGAATCGTAATTTATTCTTTTATACGTATGACGACTTTGCCCCGCGGGTGAGCGCTAGCCTGGTATTTCATGGCTTCGCCGGCCTGATCCAGCGGAAAAACTTTGTCGACATTGATTTTGAGCGTGCCGTCGTCGACCAGTTCGGCGATTTTAGCCAGGCGCTCGGCGGTAACATGGCTGAATTGGGCCGTATAACGGACATCATGCTGCTTAACCAGCTCCTCGTCAGGCTGCGCGACCATTGAAACCAGGGCGCCGCCGGGTTTGAGGATGGCGTATGATTTGCGGTTGGTTTCGCCGCCGACGGTATCGAACACCGCGTCATAATCTTTGAGCAGTTGAGAAAAATCTTGGTTCTGGTAATCAATGGCCTCGTCNGCGCCCAGNCTTTTGACGAATTCGGCTTCGCTCGCGCTGACCGTAGTGGCCACGTAAGCGCCAAGATGCTTGGCTAGCTGGATCGCGACCGAGCCGATGCCGCCGGCACCGCCATGGACCAGGATTTTTTGGCCGGCTTGGAGCCCGATGTGGTCGACCAAGGCCTGGTAGGCACTGGCGCTGACGAGCGGCAGGGCGGCGGCGGATTCGAAGTCCAGGCTAGCCGGTTTGGCAGCCAGCTGCGTGGCTTTGACAGGGGTAAATTCAGCGAATGAACCTTGGCCGCTGAGAGCCCCGGCCTGGCCGTAAACAGCCTGGCCCGGTTCGAAACCGGTCACGCCGCTACCGATGGCAGCCACTGTTCCGGCAACATCACCGCCTAATACAGCCGGGAACTCCAGCTCGGCCATTTGGCGGACAGCCCCTTGGCTGACTTTAACGTCAAACGGGTTGATGGCCGCGGCGTAGGCTTCGACCAGCACCTGGCCTTCGCCGGCTTCGGGTTTGGGCGCGTCATTATTAATCGTCACCGCCTCCGGACCGTCGTAACTGCTGATTTGGGCTGCTTTCATAAATCCCCCTGTTTTAAGCTATTACTATACATAATATAGTATTGCGCCGAAGCTGTCAAAAACGGCGCGGCCCGTGAACCAAGCCTGATCTTCCATATTCATAATTATAAGTTGGTATACTTAGTATTAACTAATTGACGAGTGGAGCTTGAATGAAGCGTTTTTTTGGACTGGTGTGGGATTATAGACTGTTTAGCCTGGCATCGGTAACGGTCGTTGCCGGCATCATCCTGGAACTGACCGGCCAGCGCACGGCCGTCCATTGGCTCCTGGGCAGCGTGGCGATTATCGAAGTCCTGCCGCTGGGCTGGGACATGTGGCAGGACGTGCGGTCCGGCCGTTACGGGATCGATATCCTGGCGGCCACGGCTATTATTACCTCGGTCGTATTGGGCCAGTATTGGGCCGGCATGGTCGTGGTACTGATGTTAACGGGCGGCGAAGGGCTTGAGGATTTCGCCGAACACCGGGCCAGGACCGAGCTGGATTCGCTGCTCAAGCACGCTCCCGAGACGGCCCATGTTATTCGCAAAGGCAAGACGTTGAACGTAGCCGTCCGGGAACTCCATATCGGCGACAAGCTGCTGATCAAGGCTGGTGAACTGGTGCCGGTCGATGCCGTCATCATAGAGGGTACGGCCAGTTTCGACGAGTCTTCCCTAACGGGCGAGAGTTTGCCGCAGACCAAGCAGGCCGGCGATAAGCTGCTCAGCGGCTCGATCAACCTCGACGGCGCAGTGACCGTCAAAGCGACCGCCAGCGCCGAAGACAGCCAGTACCAGCAGATCGTGAAACTGGTGCGCGGCGCGGCGGCCAGCCAAGCGCCGTTCGTCCGTCTGGCTGACCGCTACAGCCTGCCCTTCACCGTCATGGCTTATGCCATCGCCAGCGCCGTGTGGGTTTTGAGCGGCCAGGCTGTCCGCTTCCTCGAAGTCATTATTGTCGCTACGCCCTGCCCGCTGCTGCTGGCCGCGCCGATCGCTTTAATGAGCGGCATGGCCCGCGCCAGCCGTTACGGCATCATCGTCAAGACCGGTTCGGCCCTCGAAAAGTTGGCTGAAGCCCGGACTATAGCTTTCGATAAAACCGGTACGCTGACTAGCGGCGTGCTGCAGGTCGCCGAAGTCAAAGCTTTCGGCTCGTACACCAAAGGCGAAGTCCTGGCCCTAGCCGCCAGCTTGGAGCAAAACTCCAACCACGTTCTGGCCCACGCCATCGTTGCCGGTGCCCAGGCCAAGAAACTGAAGCTTACCAAGGCCAAACACGTTCAGGAAATCGCCGGCCGCGGCCTCCACGCCAATATCAAAGGCCGAACGGTCTTGGTCGGCCGTTTAAGCCTGCTCGAAGAACACGGCGTGCAGCTGCCCAAGCAGTTCGAGTCCGGCGATATCAAGCAAACCGCCGCTTACTTGGCAGTCGACGGGAGCCTGGCCGGTATTATTATGCTGAAAGACGAGCTGCGGCCCGAAAGCAAGGCCACGATCGAGGCCCTGCGGATATTAAGGCTCAAAGAAATAATAATGGTTACCGGCGATAACCAAGCTACCGCCCAATCAATCGCCAAACAGCTGGGCATCACGCACGTCCATGCCGAGACCCTGCCGGCCAACAAACTGCACATTCTGGAAGAGGTCAAAGACCGGCCGCTGGTTTTTGTCGGCGACGGGGTCAACGACGCGCCGGTATTGACGGCCGCCGACGTCGGTATCGCCTTGGGCGCCCGCGGCTCGACGGCCGCCAGCGAATCGGCCGACATGGTAATTATGCTTGATGACGTCAGTCGCGTCGCGACGGCTTTCATAATCGCCAGACGCACCTTCCAGATCGCCCGCCAAAGCATCCTCGTCGGCATCGGCCTGAGCGTACTGTTAATGCTGGTCTTCGCTACCGGCAAGTTCCCGCCGCTGGCCGGCGCCATTATTCAGGAAGTCGTCGACGTGGTCGTGATTTTCAACGCCCTGCGGGCCCACCTTATCACCGTCAACGATTGACGAGCATCAGCGCCACGAGCATCGGTACCAACAGATTATCAAGGCCCATGATAGCCAGGTTTTCAAGGACCGTGGCCAGCAAGCTGACCAGCACGATATAGCCCAGGCCCAAGGCCGTGCCGCTCCAATGCTGAAACGCTACCAGGATAGCCGCCGAGACCAGGAAAAAGCTCAGCGTGCCAGCCACGCTTTTAGCGTGCCCGAAGATGAGATACTTCAGCCGGTTGCCATAATGGACGCCAATTATTGCCGCCAGGCCGTCGGCCAGAGCCATCTGCAGCAAGGCCGCGGCGTAGATCCATTTGTCATGCGTCACCAGCGCCACCAGGCCCACCGACACCGCGAAAAACAATTCGCCCCACGTCGGCCGCTGCACGCTATGGATAGCCTGGAAAACGCGCAGGTATTTCGACGCCGTCACGACCACCAGGAAAGCCACGCTTAGACCTTCTATCTGGTGCCATGACAAAAAAAACGGCCAGGCAGCTACGAAACTGCCAACCGTAATGTGCACGAATTTACGGCTGAACTCACTATGTACGACCCGCGACCGCCACCACAGCTCGTTGCAGACCAGTATCACGAAAACGGCCAGCATCGTCAGAATCAGAATAAGTTCCATCACAATATTGTACGCCAGATAACAGCCAGACTCCGGATTTTAATAAACTACTTACCTGTCAATGGTCGGGGTGGCGGGATTTGAACCCACGACCTCCGCGTCCCGAACGCGGCGCGCTACCAAGCTGCGCTACACCCCGTAATTACAGAGGCTGATTATAGAGAAAACCGACCGACATTACCAGAACCTAGATCGTGGTCGGGGTGAGAGGACTCGAACCTCCGACCTCCGCGTCCCAAACGCGGCGCGCTAGCCAACTGCGCCACACCCCGAATTACCGATGTTGATTATAGCATGTTTAGCTGTAGGCTGTTTTTACCATTGCGGACAGGACACTGTTAAATTAGGCATGTGCCTAGCCCCCTAACCCGTAATCGTTAGCTATCCATTAAGCAGCCGGCAGAATTGTTTGGATCTGTTCAATCGAGTCGGCCAGGCCATTGGTGGCGGACTTGATCAGAACGGCACTGAATTGACGAGGACCTTCGGTCTCCAGGACGTTGCGGGTCGGCCGGTCGTCGTGCCAACGCGGGATGACGCTGGAAAATTTAACACCGAGGGAAGCATCGAGCGCGCCGCACATGCCGACGTCCGTGATGTGGGCAGTGCCGCCGGGCAGGACACGGGCGTCGGCGGTCGGTACGTGCCAATGGTCGCCGATGACGGCTGTCACCCGGCCATCGAGGTAGTGGCCGATGACGACTTTCTCGCTCGAGTAATCGCCGTGGAAATTCACGACCGTAGCGATTTTGTGGGTAGTTTTTTCGTCTTTTAATATCCTATCAATGACTAAAAGTGGGTTATTTACCGGCTTATCGGAGTCTTTACCGACGATCTGCCCGAGCAGGCTTATAACCAATACGTTATTGATGTATTTCCAGCCCAGGCCCGGAGTGCCTTCAGGATAGTTAGCCGGTCGGATGATGGGTTGCGCCGGGTCACTCATGGCCGGAATGATTTCCCGATCGTGCAAACTCCAGTTGCCGCCGGTACAGAAATCTACGCCGGTTTTTAGTAACCGCTTGAAATCCGCCGGGCTGATGCCTTTGCCGTCGCTGACATTTTCGGACTGGGCAATCACCAGGTCGATTTTTTTCTCAATGCGCAATTGGGACAGGATTTGTTCGACCGTACGCAGTCCGGTCTCCCCCATAATGTCACCGACATAGAGGATGTTCATCGCAGCATCTCGATCAGCTGCGGAAATTCGGTGAAGCCGGCTTCGGAATTCAAGTGGCCGCCATCCGGTATGATAACCGGCCGCACGCCCAGCGAATCCGCCACGTATTTCAGCTCGGCTTGTGGCACGTACGGATCGTTGTCGCCGTAGATGGCCGCCGCCCAACGCAGCTTCTCTCTGACACTTTCGAAATCAACCAGCCTTTCGCTCAGGAAATAACTGTTGATTTTGGCCCCGTAATCCCTGGCGAAGCCGGCCACGGCGAGCAACCTATTGGTTTGGCCGCCGGCTTGTTCAATGAAATCCAAGGCCGCGGTCGCGCCCAGCGAGTGGCCGACGATGGTTAACTGGCCGAGATTGACGCCTTGAAGCGCCGTCTTGATGGTCTCCAGCCAAGCGTTCCGGTCAGGATGGTCCGGCTCAGGCATGTCCGGCATCAAAACCTTGTGGCCTTGTCCCTCCAGTTCGTCATGCAGCCACTGCTGCCAATGAATGCCGGCGTGGCCGCCGAGGCCGTGGATTATTAGGACGGTTTTCATGGCTGTTGAGAGTACTACTTGGCGAATTCGACGGCGCGGGTTTCGCGGATGACGTTGACCTTGATGGTGCCGGGGTACTGCATCGTCGATTCGATCTTGGTAGCGATGTCGCGGGCCAGCTTAATGGCCGACAGGTCGTCAATCGTCTGCGGCTTAACGAAAACGCGGACTTCGCGGCCGGCGCTGATGGCGTAGGATTTCTCGATGCCGGGGAAGCCGTTGGCGACGTTCTCCAGGTCGCGCATGCGGTCGCCGAAGTTCTCGGCGCTGATGTTGCGGGCGCCCGGGCGGGCGGCGCTGACAGCGTCAACGGTGCGGATTATGAGCGCTTCGACGGTAGTGGCTTCGACGTCGTCGTGGTGCTGCTCGGCCGCCAGCGCGACTTCTTCGGGCGCGCCGTACTTGCGCAGGATTTCGCCGGAAATATGGTGGTGCTTGCCCTCCATCTTGTGGGTCAGGGCCTTGCCGAGGTCGTGGACCAGGGCGGCATACTTGGAGATCTTGACGTCGGCGCCGACTTCTTCGGCGATGACGGCCGCCATGTGGGCCATCTCAGTGGAGTGCTTGAGGACGTTCTGGCCGTAGCTGGTACGGTACTTGAGTTCGCCGAGCAGCTGAAGGATTTCCTTGGGAATGCCGACGATGCCGACTTCGCGGGCAGCGTCTTCGCCGGCCCGCATAACGTCCTTTTCAACGTTTTTCTGGGCCTTGGCGACGACTTCTTCGATCCGGCCGGGGTGGATACGACCGTCCTTCATTAACATTTCCATGGTCTGGCGGGCGACTTCCCGGCGGACCGGGTCGAAGCTGCTGAGCACGACATAGCCCGGCGTGTCGTCGACCATGATGTCGACGCCCGTGGCACGTTGCAGGGCCTGGATGTTGCGGCCCTCTTTGCCGATGATGCGGCCCTTCATCTCCTCGTCTTCGAGCTTGACGCTGGTGATGGTCCGCTCGGCCGTTACCTCGCTGGCCATCCGTTCCATGGCGGTCGTAATGATCAAGGCGGCCTTTTCTTCGGCGTTATCACGGGCCTCGTTCTGCAACTTATTAATCAATCCTAAAAGGTCATTCTTGATGTCGCGCTCGGTCATTTGCATCAGCTTGTCGGCCGCGTCGGCCTTCGTCAGCTTGGCGATTTTTTCGAGCTTGTCCTGCTGCTTGGTTCTGATGCCGCGGATTTCGTTCTTGAGCTGTTCGACTTCGTCCTCGTTTTTGCGCAGGTTTTCGCTGCGCTTGTCGAGTTCGTCGAGTTTCTTGTCGAGGTTTTCCTCGCGGGTGACCAGGCGGCCTTCCAGATCTTTCAATTCGCGGCGGCGGGAATGCTCTTCCTTGCGCGTTTCTTCGATTTCTTTTTTGGCCTCTTCCTTGGCCTGGTCGATCAGCTTGGCGGCTTCGCGCTTGGCTTTTTCCAGGTCTTTTTTGGTACGCTCCTCGGCTGAGCCCATGCGTTGTTTGTTAACGGCGGCGTTGGCACCAAAGCCAGCCACCAGCCCCACTATAGCGAGCACTACTGGTAACATAGTCGTTCCTTTCTTATAACACAGAAAAGTATTATTTCAGGCAATCGCTATCACTTCTCTAGTCTGAAAAACTAATCTGAAAATCGAATAATATTGGTTGATGGATTTACCTCAAGCGCTCTCAAAACGCGGCAATTCCTACTTCCAAATATACGCCGACAATCGCATTCAGGTCAACTGTGGGCTGCTATAAAGGCCAGGTCGGGTTTATTTCTTAGGGGGCGTAATGTGCGGCGGCGACCCATATTCGGGAATAGCGGCCTGTTCGTCGGCGCCCTCGGCGATTGCGGCAGTGCCGGCTTCGAGCCAGTCCGCCCCGCTTTTGGCTACGATCGGAACTTGAAGGCTGTAAGCTAGGGCATTGGCAACGCTCAAGCCGATGCGCAACCCCGTGAAACTGCCGGGCCCCCGGAAGGCTACTATGCCGTTCAGGTCGGCTAGACGGCGGCCTTGCGATTCCAGGAGTTCCTTGATTTTGACGTGGATGGTTTCGGCCAGCTGGCGATGGGCCGGCCAGGCCGAGTAGGCAAGCTTGGCGCCATTATCGAATAAACCGACTTCGGCTTCAGGTTTATCAGTCCTGATAGTTAGTATTAGCATATGCTTAACATGTTAAGTGTTACGGGGAATTAAATATGCCAGGCCGGCCGGATAATTAAAAGTCAGCTCGCGCAGATTTTCGGCCAAGGCCTTGATATGGACAATCAGCCGGCTGGCAGGCAAAATGCCTTCGACGATGCCGCCCCACTCGATGACTACGACCGCCTGGGGTTCGGCCAGCGCTTCGGCCAGTTCGGCTGCCATGATACCGGGGTCGTTCAAGCGGTAGAAGTCAAAATGGTACAACGTCAGGCGGCCGGCCCGGTACTGGTTGCCCAGCGTAAAGCTCGGGCTGCTGACCTTGCCTTGGCTGCCCATGCCGCTAGCCAAGCCGCGCACGAAAGCCGTCTTGCCGCCGCCCAAGTCACTCACCAGTTCGATAACCTCCCCGCCGCGCACCTTATGTCCGATCTTCCCGGCGAGATCCAAGGTAGCGTCTAAGCTGGTAGATTCTGTTCGCCAGGTCTGCGCGGTACTCATATGCCCCGTATAGTAGCGCGGCGGCGGCAACCAGGGCAAGCGTCCAGGCATGGATAGGCGTCGCGACCGGTTGGCCATCGGAGGGTTGGTTGGATGCCAGGGCGGCGGTTTTGGCTTTTTTGGTCTTGGCGGCCGACTTGGCGGCCTGGCTTTTGGCAGTGGACTTGGCAGCTGGCTTTTTGCCGGCTGGGGGCTGGTTAATGACATTGGCCACGCCGGGCGTCGGCTTAGTCGTCCAGTACCATTTGCCGTTGGCCAAAGCCCACGTCAGGCCGTCCTTGGCCGCGCCATAAACACCGGTCGCCGAGATCGAATTACCGAACGGGTCCAGCAGTTTGGCCTGGCCGCCACCGTTGCTAAGGCTAAGGCCGGTCGTCGTCGAATAAAAAGCCGTGAAACTGCGCGCCGGCAAACCGGTACCCGCCGGGAACTTGTAGCTGTGCAAGGTGGTGGTGCCGACTTGCAAGCTGAAGCCGCCCAGGTCAAAACCGACACCGTTAGGATTGTAGAGTTCGATAAATTCATCGGTGGCGTCATTGCCGGTGCCGTCAGGATTGGGCAGCAGCTCCGTCACTTCGGGTGCCATCAGGCCTATGTCGGACGCCGGCAGGCTGGTCGTGTCCGGTCCCGGCGTGCCGCTACCATCGCCCACCGAAAGAATGGTGGCCGGCGGTTCGGTAGCCGGCAGTAGCTGCGACAGGCCGGTCGGAATCGGGCTCGAGTTATCAGTCCCACCCACCAAGTCGCAAGGGTTGGCCACATCGGGCTGGACAGCCTGCCAGCTGCCGGTACCGGCCGAACTGACGGCCGGATTGTTTCGCGAATCCACCGGCAGACGCTGTAAAAAGGCAGCCGTATTAGCCGGCAAAGTCTGGGCGCCGGCGGCCGCCGTTTTGGACCAGCCGACGTAATCCTGCAAAACCGGCGTCACCGAACCGCCCGGGCTAGCCTGGTTAAAGGCCAATACCTCGACCAGTCCGGCCGTGGCCGACAGTCCAAGCGACACCGAATCAACCGTCAGCTGGTAGCACAGCAACAGCGAGCCGTCATTGACCATAAAATAACCATGCGGCGGTACGGTGCCCGACAAGCTGACCAGCTTGCTGCTGGTAGCTTTGGCCAGGTCGTAATTATTGAAATATTCCAGCTGGTACTTGCTCGCGTCAATAGCAGAGTCGGTGGAGTTGTAGAGCGTGATGAACTGCCCGTTACTGCTGGTGATTTTGAGCTGGCTAACTACGAGGGAAGGAGCACTAGCCGTTGCTGCCCGGGCCGGCACCGGCAACCCGAACGCGAGCGAACCCGCTACTACGATTGCCATGCCGGTTGCCTGGAATATTTCTTTTGTCCGCCGCATAGTAGACAGGATTGTAAACGCCCGGTTCGAGCCGCCGCAAGCATAGGCGTTTTGCGAGTGTCGCAAACGTTAAGTTTTTTAATTTTACCTGGGTTCAATAGTACGGGCTGGTTACCGGTCGGGCGTACGCGCTATACTATAAAGATGCTTCAGTTAAGCGCGAGTTTACTTAATAAGTCGGTTTTGTCGCTGCGCACCAGCGCGCCCGTGGCTACGATTATCGGGCCGATTATCAACCCCGACAACCTTAAGATTGAAGGTTTTTACTGCCAGGACCGCTTTGATAAGCGGCAGCTGGTTTTACTGTGCCAGGATATTCGCGACGTGCTGCCCCAGGGATACGTTATCAACGATCATGATATGCTGGCCGAGCCCGAAGAACTGGTGCGCCTGCAAAAAGTCATGGAGCTGGACTTCCAGCTGATCGCCAAACCGGTCGTCACGATGAGCAAGGTAAAAGTCGGCAAAGTCAGCGATTACGCCGTCGAGACCGAAACCATGTCCATCCAGAAAATTTATGTCGCGCAGTCGATCCTCAAAAGCCTGACGGGCGGTTCGCTCAGCGTCGACCGCAACCAGATCAATGAAATCACGCCGCGGCGTATCATTATCAACGACCTGCTCAAGAAGTCGACGATCGCGGCGCCAGCTTCTATCGCTTAGTACCGCCGGCCCGCGACGGCTGCTTACTAGCGGCGCCCACGAACGCCTTAAACAATTCACGCCACAAAGGTTCAATGCCGGCCTCCAGGGCTTCGGGGTGTGATTGCAGGCCGATCACGAAACGGCTGTCCGGCAGTTCGATGGCTTCGATCACCCCGTCTTCGGCATGGGCGCTAGCGACCAGCCCGTCGCCAAGCTTGTTAACCGTCTGATGGTGCAGGGTATTGGTGGCTATGGCGTCAGTCCCGAGAGCCTTGGCCAGCCTCGAACCGGTCTTGACCCGCAGCCGGTGGGCCAAATAATGAAAATCCTGTTTGTGTATATTCGCTTCGTGGTCATCGGCCGACGGCAAATTGACATTAATATCCGGGTGCAGGCTGCCGCCCAGCGCCACGTTAATCAGCTGCATGCCGCGGCAAATCCCGAGAACCGGCTTATCGTCTTCCAGCGCCCATTCGAGCAGCTGTTTTTCCTGCCGGTCGCGGCGCGGCGAAAGCCTGGTTTGCAACGGGTGCGTGGCGGCATTCACCTTGTTGGACGAGCTTGGCATATTGTAGGCCTTGGGGTCCAGGTCGCTGCCGCCGGGCAGCAGCAAGCCGCCGCATTGTTCGTATAATTGCCGCAGCACGATTTTGTCATCGGTCAGCGGTATCATGAACGGCACGCCGCCGGCCCGAATAACCGCGTCGGTATATGTGTGGAACTGGCCATAGACGACCGGCAGCCACTTTTCGCCGTTATTGATAAATTCCCCGGCCGTGATCGCTATGAACGGTTTCATAACTGCTACTTACTTTAACACGCGCCGCCCTTTATTCGGCGCTGTCAAGCCGAATCGTCTTCGCCGAGGGCCGCCTTGATGTCGCCGTAATTGAAACCCTGGCCGGCCAGGTATTGCATGAGCTTGAGGTTGTCGCGGTATTTGGACTGGCGGCGCTTGCGTTCGATAATGGCCCGCAGGGCGGACTGCTCGTCTTCCGGCTCGTTGCCTACCGCGGCCTGGATGATGTCGTCGGCCACGTGTTTTTGGCGTAATTCCTGGACTAATTTGCGACGGGATTTGGCGCGTAGCAGGCGGCGGTCGCTGACAAAAGCCTCGGCGAACTTTTTATCATCCAGGAGATTGAGATTACTTAACTTGTTAAGTATCGTTGTGGACAGGGCGGGGGAAGCGCCTTTGCGCTGTAAGTAAGCCGTGATTTCCCAATCGGTGCGCGGCCTGATAGCCAGGTAGCCCAGAACGTTATTGTAAAGCTTGTCGTCAACCGAAACTTGTTTGAATTCCCTAAGCTGCGCCTGGCTCAATTCCTGGCCGTTAGCCAGCTTACTGTCGAGCAGGGCCGTGTCGCTTAAACTGAACTCATACTTGCCGTCGACAAATATCGAATACCGCCCGGCCCGTTTGACCTGAGACTTAATGCTAGTGACTTTCATGAGCGCGGCGTCGTTCTATGTATAGCAGCAGGCCGGCGGCTATTTGATCAGGGTGGCCAGCCAACAGGTCTTCAGCCTCTTGGAAGCTTAGCCAGCAGGTTTCGACGACTTCTTCCGGGTCGGGCTTTAGGGTTACGTTGCCGGGGACGGCTATTTTGTAAACCTTGCAGAAACGTTTTAGCAACAGTCCGTCAGGCTTGATTTCGTCGTAATAGCTGTCGATTTCCCGCAATTCAAAGCCGGCCAGTCCAAGCTCCTCCCGCACTTCCCGTCTGGCGGCGACGAGATATGTCTCGCCTTCATCAACGTGGCCAGCGGCTGAGATGTCCCAGCAATTGGCATAAGTTGCCATGTTCGGCCCGCGCTTTTGCAGCAGGATTTTGCCGCCAGGGTCCTCGCACGCGATGTAGACGATGCGATGCGGCAGGCTCTGTTCGTAGATTTCTTTGAGCGGGGCGCCGCGGACCGGTTCGTCGGCCTGGTTGACGACTTGGATGGGCGGGTAGTGCTTCACGCGGCCGGCTTCCCTGGCTTACTCTTTGGCGGCGGCGAGCTCGGCGGCCCGGATTTTGGCGGCCAGTTCGGTTGTCAGTTTGGGATTTTGCTGTAGGTATTGCTTGGCGGCTTCGCGGCCCTGGCCGATCTTCTCGCCGTTGTAGGCGTACCAGGCGCCGGACTTCTCGACGATGTCGTGAGCGGCTGCCAGGTCAAGTATGTCACCGGAAACACTGATTCCCTCGTTATACATAATGTCGAATTCGGCTTGGCGGAATGGTGGCGCGATCTTATTCTTGACGACCTTGACCCGCGTCCGGTTGCCGATTATGCTTTCGCCCTGCTTGATCTGGCCGATACGGCGGATGTCCATGCGCACCGAGGCATAAAACTTGAGGGCGTTGCCGCCGGTGGTCGTCTCGGGGTTGCCGAACATGACGCCGATCTTCATCCGGATCTGGTTGATGAAAATAACGCTGGCCTTGCTGCGGCTAATAACGCTGGTCAGCTTGCGCAGGGCCTGGCTCATCAGCCGGGCCTGGAGGCCCATGTGGCTGTCGCCCATTTCACCTTCGATCTCGGCGCGCGGCACGAGCGCCGCGACGGAGTCGACGACAATCAGGTCGACGGCGTTGGAGCGGACCAGAGTTTCGACGATTTCCAGGGCCTGTTCGCCGTTGTCCGGCTGGCTGAGGAGCAAGTTTTCGATGTCGACGCCGATACGCTTGGCGTAAGACGGGTCAAGGGCGTGCTCGGCATCAATGAAAGCCGCCGTGCCGCCCTTGCGCTGGACTTCGGCGATAGCGTGCAGGGTCAGGGTGGTCTTGCCGGAAGATTCCGGACCGTAAATCTCGATTACGCGGCCTCTGGGTATACCGCCGCCGAGGGCGATATCAAGGCTCAGGGCGCCGGTCGGGGTCGTTTCGACCGCTGTGCCGTGGGCGTCGCCGAGCTTCATGATCGAACCCTTGCCGAACTGTTTCTCGATTGTCTCGAGGGCCAGGCCCAGAGCCTTGGCTTTACCTTCGGATACGCTGGTCTTGGCGTCTTTGGCTTCTTCCTTGGTGGTTTTTGCCTTTGCTAATTTCGTGTCTGCCATGTCTGAACCTCCTATGGTCGCTTACTGCCCGCTACTAATATTTTAGCACTATAAACCCTGTTCCCCGGCCGTGAAAAATGCTACAGCTTAGTTCGTGCTCAAATTTAATCCTTATTTAAGATTTATGGTTATGGGACTTGGCCTTTTGGATATGTCACGTCGTCGCGGGGACACCCATATCAGAATGGTATGAGAACTCTGCTAAAACATATGCTTTGGTAACGTTTTAGCAGAGTTTTGATAGTGGACTCCTGACAGGGAACAACACAAGCTAAAGCGCCAGGGGGAAGCGGGCAATACCGTACGGAGTTAACTGCCCCTAGAAAACGCTTCTGCTTTTTTGTCTAACTTGCTAAGATGGGACTAGGATGGGTGAGCTTATGAAGACAAAAATAAACGTCTCGCGCAATGGCCGGACCGGCCACGGGGCACAGCTATGCGCATAGCTGATTCGCTGGTCGAGACCCTGCTGCAACGCGGCAAGCACGTTACCAAGGAGCAGCTGGCGGCGCTGCACGAGCAGAAAAAAACCGAGAAGCTGCCGCTGCAGGACCTGGCTGTCAAGGCTAACCTGGTTAGCGAACAGGAACTGACCAAGCTGTACGCCGCCGAAATCGACGTGCCTTACATCGAGCTTAACGCCAAAGAGATTAAGCCGGCGGTGCTCAAGCTGCTGCCGGAACGCATAGCCCGACAATACAACGCCGTCGTATTCGACATCGACGGCCACGGCGTCAACATGCTGGCGGTAGAGGATCCCGACGACATCCAGGCGCTGAATTTTCTGCAGAAGCAGCTTGGCAACGACGTCAAGGTCCACATTACTACCAGCAGCCTGCTGCAATCGGCGCTCGACCAGTACCGCGGCAACATCAGCAGCGAACTGACCAAGGTAATCGCCAGCCAGGACGATGCCGACGACGCCGAAGAGGTCGACGAGAACGACCTGGCCGAGGATTCGCCGATCGCCCAGACCGTCAATATTATCATCGAGTTCGGCGTTAAGGCCGGCGCCAGCGACGTCCATATCGAACCGCGCGAGGATTTCGTGGTGGTCCGCTACCGCATTGACGGCTTGCTGCGGGAGGCCAATAAGCTGCCGCGCAAGGTGCTGGGGGCGCTGGTCAGCCGTATCAAAATCCTCAGCAACCTCAAGATCGATGAGCACCGGGCGCCGCAGGACGGCCGTTTCAAGGTCGAGATCGGCGACCAAATTTACGCCTTGCGCGTGTCGACGCTGCCGATCCTGGACGGCGAAAAAGTCGTCATGCGTATCCTTAACGAGTCAAGCAAACCAGCCGATTTCAAGGAACTGGGCTTCTGGGGCGCGGCCCTGGCCGACCTGCAGCAGGCTATCGTCCAACCGCACGGCATGGTGCTTGTCACTGGCCCGACCGGTTCCGGCAAATCGACTACTTTGTTCAGCGTGCTGAGTTCGCTTAACACGCCCAACGTCAATATTTCCACTGTCGAAGACCCGATCGAGTACCACATTATCGGAGCCAACCAGACCCAAGTCAATCCGGTCGCCGGCATGACTTTTACCAGCGGGCTGCGGGCCCTGTTGCGCCAGGACCCCAACATTATCATGGTCGGCGAGATCCGCGACGGCGAAACGGCCGACCTGGCCGTTCAGGCCGCCCTGACCGGCCACCTGGTTTTCAGTACGCTGCACACCAATAATGCCGCTACCTGCCTGCCCCGCCTGCTGGAAATGGGCGTCGAACCCTTCCTGATCGCCAGTACGGTGCGCGTCGTGGTCGGCCAGCGTTTGGTCCGGCGTTTATGCGTTAGCTGCCGCGAAACCGAGAAGCCCGACGACGCGACGCTTAAGCAGCTGGAAAAGAGTTTCCGCCTGAATGACAACGGCGGTTTCAAAAAAATCCACGCCCTGGAAACAGCCGCCCTGCAAGGCGGTATAGGCGCCGCCAATACCAAGCAGGCCGGCGGTACCGACGATCTAAGCACTACCGAGAACACCATTACCAGGCTCTGGAAAGCCCACGACGATGGCTGCGACAGCTGCAACCACACCGGTTATAAGGGACGGATAGGCATTTACGAGGTCTTGAACAACTCGCCGGGCATCCAGAAAAAAATCGTCAGCAACGGCACCAGCGAGGATATCGAGATCGCAGCCATCCAGGACGGTATGCTGACCATGCAGCTCGACGGCCTGGTCAAATCACTGCGCGGCCAAACCAGCATCGAGGAAGTATTGCGCGTCACGTCGCAGGAGCGAACTTAAACCATGCTATTTACCTACAAAGCCACCTCAGCCAGCGGCAAGACCATAACCGGCACCGCCGAGGCCGCGAGCAAGCAGGACCTGCTGGCGCTGCTGCACAAGCAAAACATCCACCCGATCTTCATCAAGGCCGGTAAGGGCCGCGGCAAATCCAAGTCGCTGTTCGGACCCAAGAAAAAGGTCAAGCTCAGCGACCTGGTCATCTTCACCCGCCAGTTGTCGACCATGATTTCGGCCGGCGTGCCCCTGGCCCGCTCGCTGGCGGCGCTGCAAGCCGACGCCAATAACCCCTACATGAGAGAGGTGCTGAACGGTGTCGCCAAAGATGTCGAAGGCGGCCAGCCGCTAGGCGACGCTTTCGCCAAATACCCGAACGTCTTTTCCGAAGTTTACGTCAACATGGTCCGGGCCGGCGAAGAGGGCGGCATCTTGGACGAGATCCTCAAGCGCCTGGCTTTGCAGGTCGAGCTTGACTCCAGCATCCGCAAAAAGATCAAGAGCGCCATGATGTACCCGCTGGTCATCCTGACCGTCACGGTCATCGCTTTCTTCGGCATCATGCTGTTTATCGTGCCCAAGCTCGGCGGTATCCTGACCAGCCTTGGCGGCCCGAACGCCAAACTGCCCGTTTATACGCGGGTGCTGCTGAGTTTCAGCAACTTCTGCTCCAAGCCGACGATATTCGGACACTTGCCCATACCGATTATTAACAAGATCCCTAACCTGGTACTTTTCCTGATAATAGGCGTTATAGCCAGCATCTACCTGCTCCGCTACATCAAAACGCCCTCCGGCAAGTACCGGTTCCACGCCCTGTTGCTGCGCCTGCCGATAGTCAGAACCATCATCCTGAAGGTCGCCATCGCCCGTTTCTCGAGGACTTTCGCCTCGCTGATGGGCTCCGGCGTCAGCGTGCTCGATGCCCTGGAGGTGACCGGCGCCGCTATCGGCAACAAGGTTATAGAAGCCGAGCTGGCCGATGCTGCCAAAGAGGTCAGGAACGGTAAGCAGCTGTCCGAGCCGCTCAGCCACAGCAAGCATTTTCCGCCCATAGTCTCGCAAATGCTGATGGTCGGCGAAGAAACCGGCCAGATTGATACCGTCCTGGTTAAGATAGCCGATTTCTACGAAGAAGAGGTAACCGTGTTAATTGACGGCCTGGCCGCCGTTATCGAACCGATTATGATAATTTTTCTCGGGGCCGGCGTCGGCCTCATCGCCGCCTCTGTTATGGGCCCTATCGCCAACCTGTCGAAGAACATTGGTAGCTAATAAAGCTTGACGTGATATCGCTTATGTTTATAATCATAGCCAGATACTTGCGGCAAGCTTAACAGCTTAGCTCCAAAGATCGATATAAAACAATTAAACAAGGAGGGTGGGCTCTCATGATCTCCCTTAAGAAACGTAGTCAAGGTTTCACGATCGTCGAACTATTGATCGTCATCGTCGTTATCGGTATTTTGGCGTTGCTCGTCATTACGACCTACAGCGGCATCCAAGCAAAAGCACGTAACTCTAAGCGGCAGACTGATATTCAGTCGTTGCAAACGCAGCTTGAGGCGTTCTTCAGCCAGAACGGTTACTACCCAAGCTTAACTAACATGAAAGATACGGCCAGCGGCGGCTGGATCGACACTAACATGAAGAGCCTCGACAAGAACGCTCTGATTGACCCGTCGAACCCGACGCAGAGCAACCAGTTGGTATCTACTCCTACGGCTAAGTCATACTCTTACCAGGTCACGCAATCAGACGGCACAACCAGTTGTGAATCTGATGACACTACCTGCGCTAAGTACACCCTGACAGCTGACTATGAAGGTACGGTCAACGGCCAAACCCAATACGTCAAGAGCAACCTCGACTAACCAGTCGTAACCGATCTGTAAAAACTCCGGGACTTCTAGCCCGGAGTTTTTATTTGGGACGGCCATGGCCGGTATTTCAAGGACGGGTCAGGACTTCGCGCCACGACAGGATGTTATAACCGGAGGTCAGCGGGTAGCTGGGCGGCGGCGAGTATTCCAGGTTGTAATCGTACTGGGTGGTGTCGTTCTCGAAGCCGGTGATGTAGCCGTTGCCGTTAGTACTGTCGTAAGCGGCGTTGCCGCAGGGGTTGTTGCCGACCAGCCAGCTCCAGGTCCAGGTCTGGCGGGTAGCTACCGAACCGTAAAAAGTCAGCGTCTGGTTGCTGTTGGTCCAGCCCCGGGCGCAGCTAGGCTGCGAGCTGCGATAGCCGGCCGGGTAGTTGGCGCTGTCGCCGTTTTCGCCATATTGGACTTCGCCGTTTTCGGCCAGCAGCGCGCCGTCAATTTCGTAATTGAAAGAACCGGTTGAGGGCGGCGCGTAAGGCGCGATGAAGATCGAGTCTTCGGCCACCAAGCCGATAGTGTCACTGCCGTTCTTGGTGCTATAAAGCAACGGCCCGGCAATCACGATATCGGTGCTGTTGGCGGTAGCCAGCCGGCCGGAGGCCACAGTCACCCGGCCATGGAAGTTAGTCGGCGTCAGCACCCAAACGTTATCTTCCACGAATATCACACCCGATGAAGGCACGGTGATACCGGTCGCCACGGCCGTGGTATTCAAGGCGCTGGTATAGGGGGTCAAAGTGTCGTTTTCACTATTCACTTTCAGCAAGTCATAGGTGTTATTGCTGTTTAGCTTGATCAAATAGCCTTTGCTGGTGCTAAAAGTGGTGCTGAGTTCCGGCACGTAGGCGTTGGTCCGCGGCGCCGAAACGACGTTGCAGGGGTTACTCTGCGAATCGTAGGCGGAGGTCGTCGAATAATTGGCGAAGGCGACCTTCTTCATGGTGCACAAACTGCTGGAAACCTGGTTGAAATCTATCTGCGGCACCGGATAAACCCAGGCGCTTTTGGAACGGGTGTTGCAGTTGACCGGCGTGGTAACGGTTAGGCTGCACCATACCCCCGGATGACTGGTGCTGCCATCGCCGCCGATCTGCGATGACGGCACGTAGGTCGAGTTGGCGCTGCTGACGGTGGAGTTGCTGGGTCCGTCCATTCTCACGCCCTGGTTGGAGCTGACCGGCCCGTCCGCCGTTTCGGTATTGCCGAACCAGAGCGCCGAATCGGAAGCCACGGCATAGCTGGCAAACGACGGCGAACCGATTTGGGCTTGAACGGTCCTGGTAATATTGGTGCCTGCGGCCTGGCCGATGGAGCGGACCGTAACGACGGTCGAGCCGTTGCCGGCCGGATCGATCCACAAAGTGTAAGTGCCTTCATTGACGCCGTTAGTGTCGATGTAATTATGGGTATACGGGCCATACCCCAGCGTCGCGTTCGGGGTCGTCGGCGTCGATTGGCCGTCCTTGTAATCGGTCGAGTTATGGTTGAGGTGCCACATATAGTAGTTGAGGCCCGATTCGGCGATATTAAACGCTTGCTGGCTCTTGACGATATTGCCGACTACCGTGAAATTCGTCAAGGTCACCTCGACGATAGCGCTCCCCATGACCGAAAAAGCGATAATTATGGCCAGCAGCGCGGGAATCATAAGTTAGTCTTCCTGTTCCTTAAACTTGTCGTTATGCTCAGCGTCTGACCGTTTTTGGTATGCGAACCCGGCTCGGCCAAGTTAACCTGTATTTCCAGAATGCTATGCTCGTCGGCAATTGGCAAGGTCATAAGCGTGCCCGAAGCGTCATAATAATTGAATAGGTTGACGCCCGACGCCTGGTAATAGTTGCTGATTATAGTGTAGGTCTTAGTGCTATTGGTCAGGGGCGTGCCGATAGGCGGATTAGCGCTCATCGGCGTGACGTCGACCATGATGGCCGTGCCTTTGGCGTTCAAATAGTAATGGACAACTGAGACGTAGTTATCCTGGGGCGAGAAATAAGCGTAGGCCGACAGGCTGTTGGACGACTCCGAAATGATGTCGGTCACGCCCCTGAGCACGTCGGCGATGCGCTGGGATTGGTTGGCCAGTTCGGTAAAACTGCTGGCGTCCTGCTGGTATTTGGAGTACAGGATCAGGTAATTCGTGAAGAACGTCCCAAACGAAATAAACATCACCGCCACCACGCTGATAACCACCAGCAGCTCGACTAGCGTGAAACCGGCGCCGGTTTGGCGCCTTTTGGCCGCATCGGGCTGGCGGAAAGCGGTTTTAAGGCGTGACAATGATGCCTCCTAACAGCGGCGCCGCGGGCAAAGTCAAAGTATTAGCGCCGACCGTGACGACCAATTGCGTGTTGCCGGCCGTGGCGCTCGCCAGATTAACCGTGCAGTTCAGCTGTATGCCGGCGTTAGAGCCCGTACACGAAGCCGTGAAGGTGTTGGCACCTTGCAGAAAGCTGACATGCGTAGTACAGCTGCTGGCGGTGCTGCTGCAAGGCAAATTGGTGCCGGTCAGGTTGAAAGCGAAGCTGGACAGCGTGCCGCCGGACAAGCTGCCGTCATATGGCGTCAGGGCGTTAACGCGCGGGAAACTGGAACTGGTGGTCAACATCAACCGGACCTTTTGCAAGTAATTGACGGCGTTATACGTATAGGTAGTAGCCGGTGGATTAGCCGGATCGTAAGTCGGTACGGTAATCGGCTGCAAGGAGTTGGCACCGCCATAAGGCACGGCCGCCGCCAGGTAATATGTCGTACCGCTGACGCTACAACTGGTCGCCCCGGCATCGCCGCAGAATATGTAATTGCCAGGCACCAGGTTCGACAAAGCCGCCAAACCGCCGCTGTCCGTAACCGGCCGGGTATCGGTGGGGCTCAAAGTATCGTAGTAATAGGTAGTGTCACTGGTGGCAGTGTATTTCTTGTAGCCGCCTTTGACGTAAATTTTGGCGTTCGGCAAGGGGTTGCCACTGGTATCGGTAGTCTCGATTACCAGGCTGTTCGCGCCTTGCTGTTTCAAAGTCAGCGTCGCGATCGAAGAATTCTGGGAGATAAGGTTCTGGCTGGGGTACGTCGGTTGTAGGGCGCCGTTGGGCGCGATCGTGGTCAGCGACGAGTAGCCGCTGTCGGAAGCGGTAATCTGGTACTTGTTACCGCTGGTACTGGGCGGCAGGTCGTAGAAGATCACGATACCGTTCTCGTCAGTCGTGTCAGACACGTGAACGGCCGGCGAGACCGAATTGTTGACCACGTTGACGGTCGCCCCAGTTATCGGGTTGCCGCTGCTGTCTATGATGTAGACGAACAGAGCGCCGGTATTGCTGGCCGTTTCGGCGACCAGGGCCGCTATCTGGGTGTCTATAGCAGCCAATTGAAGGCCGGATTTATCGGTCACGCTGACATTGACGTCTTTGTAGTCGGCCGGGTTGGTATCGGTGGCCGGAGCGCCTGACGGCGGCGGGTAGTCGCGGCAATATTTTTGCTTAAGCGCTTGCGTCGGGTATGACCCGCAGCCGTCATAGGCGTCGTCGGCATAGGTGATACTGGTCGTGATGGTATAGGTGTCGCCGTTGACTTTTTTGGTAACCGTACCCGGTATTGTCGTGCTGGAGACAATCGCGCCGCCGGTTACCGCCAGGTTATCATAAGGCAGCGACTTGAGGTATTCCATCTGGTTGGTCGCCAAGGTCGAGGCCACCGCCTGGCGCGTGCCGACAATCGCGCTATGCAGCAGCGACACGAAAAGGTCGAACGTCCCCAGGCTCAAAATAGCCAGCACGGCAATCACCATTAACAGTTCCACCAGGGTATAGCCGGTATCGTTACGCTTCATCTGTTTAGATTATAGGAAAGCATAACAGTTTTGCATAATCGGGGCCGCGGCCCGGCTGTCTTATGATAAAGCGCTCAGGGTCTGATATACTGGGGTCAAGACCCTTATGCCTGGGTGGGCTTTAGACGCATGAAAAATCCTAAAATCCCTAATTTTTACCACGAAAAACCGCTTTTTGGCCTGGATATAGGCCATGGTTCGATAAAAGCCATGCAATTGGAGGAGGAGCCGACGGCCGCTAAGCCTAAGAATCGCCGCCCCAAGGTTATCGGCTACGGTTTTACGACCTTTGATACGGCTGCCCAAGCCGACGGCGTAATTGTCCAGCCGGAAGTTATCGCCAAGGCGACATTCGAACTCTTCGGCCATCATTTGATAGGCGATATTACGACCCGACGAGTGGCTTTGGCGATCCCGGCTTACCGGACTTTTACCCGGTCGGTCCGTCTGCCCAAACTGAAACCAAGCGAATTGGCCGAGGCCGTCAGCTTAGAAGCCGAGCAGTACATTTCAATGCCGCTGGAAGAACTATATCTGGACTACGAGGTTACTCGCCAAACGGCCGAAAATACCGAGTTGTTTCTGGTAGCCGTACCCAAGACTATAGTTGATTCTTATCTGGAACTGGCCCAGATTCTGGGCTTGGAAACGGTGCTCATCGAGCCGACGCTGAGTTCGACGGCCCGGCTTTTCAGCCTGGATGAGCGGACCAATATGTCGACCCTGATTATTGATTTCGGCTCGCTGTCATCCGACATCAGCATCTTCGACAAGCATGTCCTGGTAACCGGCACCGTCCAGAGCGGCGGCCACAGTTTCACCAATTCCATCAAAAAAACCCTGGGCGTCAGCCTCGAGGAGGCCGCTTCGATCAAGTCCCGTTACGGCTTGGGCGTCAGCAAAAAACAAGCTGAAATCAGGCAGGCCCTGGAGCCCAGCCTTCAAGAAATCGTCAAAGAAATCCGCCGCATGCTGCGCTACTACGAAGAGCGTTATGGCTCGTCAAGGCCGGTCGGACAGGTCATAACTCTCGGGGGCGGTGCCAATATGCCCGGTCTGAGCGACTATTTGACCAATGCCATGCGTATCGCGGTACGGCACAGCGACCCCTGGCAATATCTTAACTACAAAGGTTTCCAGCCGCCGGCCGACGCCGACAAGCCGATGTATGCCACCGTCGCCGGCTTGAGCCTGGCGCACTCCAAAGAGGTATTCCCGGCATGATCAACTTATTGCCGCCGGAAATCAAGAACGGCTACCGCTACGCCAGGCGCAACGTGGCGCTGCGGCGCTGGGCGGTTATTTGCCTGGTCACGCTAATCGGCTTAGGCGGTTTGGCAACCTACGGCCTGTTGTCGCTACACCAGTCGACCACCCGCTACAACAACCAGATCGCCGCTTCCCAGAAACTGTTTAAGCAAGAGGATTTCGCCGGCACGCAGGCCCAGGTTAAAAATATCAGCAGCAGCTTTAAGCTGGTCGTCAAGGTTCTGAGCCAGGAGGTGCTGTTCTCGGAATTGCTTAAGCAAATCGCGGGTGTCATTCCGGCCAATTCTAATTTGACCGGTCTGGACATCAACCAGACCCAGGGCGGAATTGATATCGTAGCCAACGCTACCGACTATAACACCGCCAGCCAGGTCCAAGTTAACCTGGCCGATCCGGCCAACAAGATTTTCAGCAAAGCCGACATAGTGAATATAACCTGTAATTCCGAAAACGCTATTAATCCGCGCTACCCCTGTATAGTCAACCTTCGCGCCTTGTTCGCCACTAACAACCCGTTCCTGTTTATCAACAGCAAAGAGACGTCGCCATGACTATCAGCTTGAAGATGAATCCCAGCAAGCGCCTCTACTATTTGCTGGTCGGCCTGGTCGGCTTGCTGATAATCGGCCTGGTGGTCGGCGCTTACGGCACTAACCAGCTACTGGCGTCGCGGGCCGTCAAGGTCACTAGCCTCAAAGCCAAAAGCCTGGCCTTGTCCCAAGAACAGCTCAGCCTGGCCAATGCCAAAAAAGAAGTTAAGAAATATAGCGGTTTGCTGGAAATAGCCCAGACGGTCGTACCCGAAGACAAGGACCAAGCCGAAGCCGTCCGAGAGATCGTCAATATCGCCGCCGCCAACAATATAAGCGGCGTCAGCCTACAGCAGATAACCTTCCCGGCCTCCACGCTGGGAGCCGGCGCGGCCGGAACTGCCAGCGTGGGAGCCGGGGTAGCCGCGTCTACTCCCAGCGCGGCTAGCGCCAATTCCAGCGCCAGCAAACTGTCCCAGCTCGTACCGGTCAAAAACATAGCCGGTGTCTACGACCTGCTGATTACCGTTCAGAGCGACCCCAACAAGCCGGTCGCCTACACTTCGTTCGTCAATTTCCTGAGCGGCCTGGAGCACAACCGCCGGACGGCCCAAATCAGCACCATTACCCTCCAGCCAAACGTCAATAACGCCAACCTGCTGAGCTTCACGCTAACCCTAAACGAATACATCAAGCCATGAGCAAAGCCAAATTCAACGTCCGGGAGGTGTCAGAAAAAGCGGGCGTTATACTGCAACGCGTAAGCCATTACCGGTCGGTGCTGTTCCTGGTTTTCGTAGCCCTGATTTACGGGTTCGTCATTTTGCGCATCAACAGCCTTAGCAATGCCCAGCCTACGAATGACGCCATTAACAGCCAGGTGCAGGCTGCCCAGATACCGCATATCGACCAGTCGGTCGTGAACCAGCTGCAATCGCTGCAAGACAATAGCGTCAGCGTCAAAAGCCTATTCAACCAGGCCCGCGCCAATCCCTTCCAGGAATAACCGCTTAATCGGGACTGATGCCGGTTTGGTTCTGGCTAATGATACTGTCTGTCGGCACGTCGTAAGACACCGTGGTGTCGGCGGTTGCCGCGGGTTCGGGATTATGGCGGTGGTCCTGCTCGAAGCGCTCGCGGGCGGCCAGGATTTGCTTGGCGTAATCATTCGGGTCGGGACAATATATAAAGGTAAACTTATCGGTCGCGGCGGCGGTTTCGGCGCTGATAACGCCGAAATGGAGCATCTGCGCCAGCATACCGTTCTGCTCGGCGGTTATATCCTCCAGGTTGCCTAGTGAAAGCTGGCTGGTCTGCTTGTCGAACAGGCTGATGCGCTTTATCTGGGTGATGCTGTCGCTGGTGACGATCCAGCTATTGCCCCAATAAATGGTGTGCACGACGAACAGGAAGCAGACACCCATAATGGCCGCGATCAGGAAAATCAACGCCCCGGTCAACCTTACCTGGCCGCCACTGTAGCTAGTCAGCATATCGGGCGCTATCACGAAAGCCGTTATGGCTATAATGAGCAGCAGCAAGCCGACCGCACCGTACATGCCGATAATGCCGATCGGGTGGCGCTTGATTTCACAGACTACCTGTTCGCCGGGGCGCATGGTCGACAAAGGGTTTTTGACGGTCATTGGCAAGGTCGGGCCAAAGGGCTCCTGCGGGTTCATAGTAGGGCCGACTGTTCGCGGCCAGGCCGCTGTTTCTTGCCGACGTGCTTATAGGCTTTGGCTGTCACCTTGCGGCCGCGCGGCGTGCGTTCCAGCAAACCGATTTGCATCAGGTAAGGTTCATAAAAATCTTCGATGGTACTCCGTTCTTCAGCCGTCAGGGCCGCCAGGGTTTCGACGCCGACCGGGCCACCGTCGTAGTTTTCGATAATAGCACTCAGCAGCCGGCGGTCGGCCGTGTCCAGCCCCAGTTCGTCGATGTCCAGAAGTTCAAGCGCCCGGTGGCTTATCTCGGTGTCGATAATGCCATCACCATTAACGTCGGCGTAGTCGCGCACGCGCTTGAGCAAACGGTTGGCGACCCGCGGTGTTAACCTCGAGCGTTGGGCCAGTTCGCTAGCCGCCGGCTTGTCAATTTTGACGTTCAGGATCGTGGCCGCCCGGGCGATAATCTGCTCGATTTCTTCCGGCGTGTAAAACTCCAGCCGGTGGATCATGCCGAACCGGTCGCGCAACGGCGCCGCCAAAGCGCCGGTCCGGGTCGTCGCGCCGATAATCGTGAACTTCGGCAAGTCCAGGCGCAACGACCGCGCCGAAGGCCCCTTGCCCAGCATAATATCCAGTTTGAAATCCTCCATCGCGGAGTACAGCACTTCCTCAACCGTCCGGTTCAAGCGGTGAATTTCGTCAATGAACAGGATGTCGCCATCTTGGAGGTTCGTCAGCAAGCTGGCCAGGTCACCAGACCGCTCGATCGCCGGACCGCTGGTAATCCGGATCTGCGCCCCCATCTCGTGGGCGATAACGCTGGCCATAGTGGTCTTGCCCAGCCCCGGCGGACCGTGCAGCAGCACGTGGTCCAGTGGTTCACCACGTTTGGTGGCAGCGTCAATCGCCAGCTTGATGTTCTGCTTGAGACGTTTCTGGCCGATATAGTTAGCGAAATCCCGTGGCCGCAGCGTAACTTCCAGCTCGACTTCCTGCTCGTCGGCCGGCTCGTCAGCCGTATTCAAAATTCGGTCAATCATTGTCTGCTAATTATAACAGCCGCGGCCTAGCGGGACGGCCGGAAGCCGACGAAAGACAGGATTAAACTCGCGACCGTGTTGATGAAGACCATGGCCACGATCGGCAGCTTCTGGTCGGTCATATAAATGCCAAGCGTGCCCAGCCAAATAATGGCGATCGTGCCGGCCGTATAGGGGTGTTTGATGTAGAGCGCGAGATCTTTAAACATAGCCTAGCTTCTCCTTCTTGATTTGGCGGTACAATTGCGGATTCTTCTGGGAGATCTGGTCGAACCAGCCGGCCAGGATCTCCATGGCGGTTTCGGGGTGCAGGGCCGGCTGGCGGTTGCTTAGCGGCACGTCCTTGGTGCGTTCCAGCGCCAGGGTATAGGCTTCTTTCATGACAGCATGCTTCATGCCCAAAGTGTCCAGCATGCCGATGAACAAATTCGCCGCCCGGATCAGTTCCGGACCGTCCAAATCATACTTGAGGCAAAAGCGGTTGTCTTTGTTAACGACCGAGGTAAACATTAACGCCACCTTGTTGTTCTGCAACAGACGGTTTGTCTGTTCAGGCTGGCTGTGCATCATCTGGATGGCGTTCTGAATGAGGCTGTCCATCAGCCGGTGCGAGCCGGTGGCGTAATACTCGTCCAGGCTGTAAGCGGCCCGGACGACATCGCCGCCGTACATTTCCATTAGCAGCCGGCTATAGCCGCTGAGGTCCGGTTGGCCCCAATAGGTTTTGTGGTACTGCTCGACCAGCCGCCGGTAGTTAAGGGTATTGCGCGGCGCCGGCGCCTGCAGGCCGAAGTCGATCAAACCGACCCGGTTACCGGCCATAAACTTAAGGTTGCCGGGGTGCGGATCGCCATAAGCCGTACCGTAAATCAGGGGGCTGGAAACCGCTTCGGCGCCAAGCCCGATAAGCTGCTGTTTGAGGTCGGAGCCAAGCATTTGCGCGATATACTGCTGGCCGTCAAGGCCGCTTCTGACAGCTTTTATAAGGTCGGTCCCGGCGATGCCGTCAACGTAATCCTGGCAAATAACACGGTCCGTCGACAAATCCCGGTACGTATAGGGCACGAAGAGGGTCGAATGGTGGAGGTAGCGTTCGTAAAGCGTGCTGGCATAATCGACTTCAAGCCCGTAATCGGTTTCGAGCCGGGTTACCCGGGCGAATTCCTTGAGTACCCGTTTGCTGTCAATGGCGCTGCCGGCCGTGAACCAGCCGATGCAGCGGCTGAAAAAGCCCAGCACGTGAAGGTCGAACTTGAGGTCGCTGACGACCGTCGGCCGCAGTACTTTTAGGATGACCAGCTTGCCTTGGTGCTCGGCCAGGTAAACCTGTCCGAACGAGCCGGCCGCGAAAGGCATTTCCGACCGCAGGACGACTTCAGGGGCCCGGTCGCCCAGCTCTTTGGCCAGCACCTGTCGGATATCAAGCGGCTCGACGCCGACTTTGTCGTAAACGTCGTAGATATCATAATCTTTTAAGACTTGGAAGAATTCGGACCGCATCACCATCAGCTGCAGAAACTTGACGTAGACGCCGCCCAGCTGTCGGAAACTGGTATATATCGTTTGGGGCAGCAGAGCCTTCTGGCCGCTCATCGCCAGGCGGGCGCACTTCCAGCTCAGTTTCGTGATGGCCATTACCCGCGACAGGCGGCGGTTGACGGTTTTCATGTTCCTTTGGAGGTAAACCCGATGATGTACGAACCTAGGGTGAAAGTCATCATCGAGATATACAGCCAGAAACGGTCGCTTGTCTTAAGCGAGAAGTGGGCGATTGAGATGCCGACGATCCAGACTATACAAATGCTTATGAGAATGAAATAGTATCTCATAATCCTCAGTATATCAGATACCGTGCGAGCTTCGGCCGCCAAGTCTTGTCACTTAATGTTTTTGTAATAATCAGGGGACGTGGACCGGACTCCAGGCAGTGCGCATATTCTGGTCCTGGGCGGCAATCGTTGTTATGTCTTCGTCGTCCAGCTCGAAGTCGAAGATGTTGATGTTTTCCTCGATGCGGCTGGGTGTGACCGATTTGGGCAGGACGACGAAATTATTCTGGACGCACCAGCGCAGCATTATCTGGGCGTAAGTCTTACCATGCTTCTTGGCGATAGCCGCTATGACACTATTATCCATGGCTTTGGCGTGGGCCAGCGGTGAATAGGCTTCGATGACAATATTGTGCTCGCGGCAATACTTAACAAGTTCAGGCTGCTGCAAGAAAACGTGCAGCTCGACCTGGTTGACGGCCGGCATGACTTTGGCATATTTCTCCATTTCTTCGAGGTGGCGGACGGTGTAGTTGCTGACGCCGATCGACTTCGCGCCGCCGCCCGCTTGGATTGCTTCCAGGGCCGGCCAGGCCCTTTTGCGCAAAATCGTGACTGGGAAATGCAATAGCAGCAAGTCGACGTAGTCGGTCCGGAGTTTCCGCAGAGACTCTTCAAAACTTTTAGGCGTGCGCTTATGGCCGAAGTTCTCTACCCAGATCTTGGTCGTCAGGAACAGCTCGCCGCGCTTCAGGCCGGCCGCCTGCCATTGCTCGCCCAGCATTTGTTCGTTCTGGTAGACCTGGGCGGAATCGAAGTGCCGGTAGCCGGCCTTGGCCGCGGCCTGGAAGCCGGTGGCGAACTGTTCGGCATCCTTGACCTGCCAGAGGCCTAAGCCGATCTGGGGAATGCTATTTTTGTGATTGAGTTTGATGTCCGGGATTTTCACTTCGGGACGACTTTCAAGGCCAGCTTTATCCGCTCGGCTGTCGGCAGGTCCGGGTCAATATCATTAAGCGCCTTGGCCGCGTCAGCCGCGGTGTAGCCGAGGGAAACCAGGGCTTCGACGGCTTCGTCTTGCAGCAAAGCGTTCTCGCCCTGGAGCAGGCCGGTACTGGCGAGGTCGACGCCGACGAGGCCGACTTTGTCCTTAAGGTCGACTACTAAACGTTCGGCCAGCCGCTTGCCAACGCCGGAGGCTTGCTGGATGAATTTGGTATTAGCGGTGGCAATAGCGGCCCGGACATCGGCCGCCGAACCAATACTTAACATGTTAAGTGCCATTTTCGGGCCGACGCCGTTAACCGTCAGGAGCTGCTCGAACAGGACTTGCGTGTCGCGCATCAGGAAACCGAACAGGTCGTGCGCCTGCTCGCGGACATGCTCGTAAACATAAACCTTGGCCGGCTCGCCCGTGACTAGCCGTCCGTGGTCTTCGGCCGTGACGTACAAACCGTAGCCCACGCCCTGCACGTCCAGCACGACTTCAGTCTCCAGCTTCTCGCTCACTACCCCGTTCAGCGTCGCAATCATCACCCCATTATCGCATAGTCATGCTGTGGGTGATAGCCGCGGCCAGGGCGTCGGCGCAGTCGTCGGGTTTCGGGATTTCCTTGAGCTTCAGGATGACGCGGACCATTTCCTGGATCTGTTTCTTCTCGGCCCGGCCGTAGCCTGTCAACGATTGCTTGATCTGCAGGGGCGTGTATTCAAAAATCGCCAGGCCGGCCTGTTTGCCAGCCAGCAAAACCACTCCCCTGGCCTGCGAAACAGTCATCGCCGTAGTCACGTTCTGGGCGAAAAACAGTTTCTCGACCGCCATTTCGGCCGGCTTGGTTTCGGCTATAATGGCCGTTATTTCCTCGAAGATGGTCTGCAGCCGCACGGCGTCGTCTTCTTTGGCCGGCGTCCTGATGACGCCGCCGTCGACCAGCGACGGCTTGCCTTTGATAACGTCAATCACCCCGAACCCCAGGATGCCGGTACCAGGGTCAATGCCTAAGATTCTCATATCTAGCTAAGTAGTTTCTCGTCAATGTCGAAGTTGACGTGGGTGGAGGTGACATCGTCGATGTCTTCTAGGGCTTCCATGAGGCGCATGATTTTGGCGGCGGTTTTGGCGTCGGTGATTTCGACGGTGCTGTTCGGAACATATGTCAGTTCGGCTTCGATGACTGCCAGGCCGGCGGCGGTTAGGGCCTCGCGGACTTGGGCTAAGGCCTTCGGGTCGGTGTAAATAACGGATTCGGCGTCTTCTTCCTGGACATCTTCGGCCCCGGCTTCGAGCGCCTGCATCAGGACGTCATCACCAGCGCCTTTGACGCGGATCATGCCCTTATGGTCGAACTGGAAAGCCACGGCGCCCTTCTCGGCAATGTTGCCGCCATGCTTGGAAAAAGCCAGCTTGACGTCGGGGTAAGTGCGGTTGATATTGTCGGTGGCGCATTCGACCAGAATAGCCACCCCGCCGGGCCCGTAGCCCTCGTACATGACCTCCTGCATCTGGGCAGCGTTTTTGTCCTTGATACGGTCGATGGAGCGCTGGATGTTGGCGGCCGGCATGTTGGCGGCTTTGGCGCGGTCAATCGCCAGGCGCAGCGAGAAATTCATGTCCGGATCGGTGCCGGCGCGGGCGGCGATAGCGACGGCGTTGCCAAGCTTGGTGAAGACGGCGCCGCGGGCGGCGTCCTTAGCGCCCTTTTGCCGCTTGATCGTCGACCATTTGCTGTGGCCGCTCATAGTGCCAGGCCCTCGGTTTCAGGTTCATTCATATCTGTTATTATATCAGGCTTGGCGGCTTTTGTCTTGTGCCAGAGCATGAAAGTCACCAGGATTATCAGGCCGTACAAACCCAGCATGGCGGCCAGCGATAAGCTCCGGTTCTGGATAAAAACGTGCGGGATATGGGCCATCAAATGCGCGATATCAAGCATATAGTTAAGCAAGACGGCGGCCGGCCAGGCCAACCAGCCGGCCAAAGCCCCGCCCAGCATGCCGGCTAAGCCAGCCACCAAAGCCAATAGCATAGCCAAAGGCACCAGCGTCACGACCAGCACGTTGGCCGGTAAGCCGATCAGTGACATCTGGCCGAAGATATACAGCACGAACGGCAAGCTCATGGCTTCGGCGCACACGCTTTCCAGGGCCACGCCGCCAATCAACGATTTGTGCCATTGGCCGGGCTGCCGGGCCTGGATCAGCGGCGACACGATCATGACGCCATAAAAAGCCAAGAAGCTGAGATACCAGCTCAGGTCGCTCCAGATATAAAACGGGTTGGCCCAGGCGGTAATGGCGGCGGCCAGGGCCAGCAAATTCAACGGCTTCATCGCCCGGCCATAATAGCTAGTAATAATACTTAACATGCTAACTATCGCCGCGCGGACAATTGACGCGCTAGTGCCAGCTAGCAAAAGAAACACGCCGATCAGCCCAAACGACAACAGCGTCGATAACCGCTTGGAACGCTTAGCCATCAGCCGCCGGCTGGCATGCAGGATAATCGTCAGGTTATAACCGGAGACCGCGATGATGTGCGTCAGCCCGACCATCAGCAAATCCTGTTTAACACCGGCTGGCAAGGTGGCCCGCTGGCCGACCAGCAGTCCCATGGCAAACGGCGCCAGCGGCTCCGGCAGCGCCGTTTGCATCCCGGCCGTGAACCGCCGCCGGATATCGCTCACCAATGACGGGTGTCGGGCCGTCACGCTCAATTCGGCGAAACTCATCTGCGCCTGGTAAGCCCCGTAGCCCGGGTATAGTTTGCCCGTCGCCACCACCTCGTCGCCTTGGAAAACGGCATTCTCGCCGAAGCCGTTGATTTGCATTTGCCCCGTCAGCCGTTGTCCGTTCGGCATGACTATGCCGCCGGCGTTGAAGGCCAGCTGCTTGTTCGTGCCGTAAACCGCGTCGTTTGTCGCCCTGGCCGCTATGGTAATTTTCTGGTATTGCCACGGCCCGTAAGCCGCCAGTTTATCCATATAAATCGAACCCCGCCAGCTGCCCAGGCACAAGCCGAAGAGCGCTACGAAAACCAGGGCCGCAAGTGTCCGGCGCCGCCAAGCCGCCGGCCAAAATAGGGCGGCGGCCCAGCACCAAACCGCGCCCGGCGCCAAACCGGAACGCGCCGCTCCCACCCCGCCCAAAACGCCCAGGCAAAACACCAGCGTCAAAGTCGTCCGCCGGAACCGGTATCGCCAAAGCCGCCGCATCCCGGCATTCTATCAATCTGAACCGCCAATGCCCCGCTAATTTAATAAAAATCTAATTCAACCTATTAGGAAGATGCCAAGTGCCGCATTTTGGAGCGTAGCGGCGGGCCTGCGTGATAAATACAAACCAGCATCGCCAAGCTGTAAATGATCATGAAGATCTGGAAGACAGACACTGCCGAAACCTTGTACGCAATCAGGCTTAAGAACGAGGCCAAAGCGCTCAGCGCGTATAACCAAGGCGATTCCGTATCCGGCTGGCGCCAGGTTTTCACGTACGCCGGCAAGTAAGCGACCAGGTCGGCTAAGAGCGCGAACCATATGCCCAAGATCGGGTTGCCGGCTATTTGCCAAGCCGCCACGCCGGCCAGCGCCACGGCCAGGCATACCCAGTCAAAAACACTTGTACCGCCCATGCCGAACCCTGACCTGAAACTAAGGGCCAGAAAAGCTATGGCGCTGACAAAAAGTATGCCGGAGTAAACTTTCGCGCCCGTATTAGCATGATCCGCCAAAATACTAACGAAACTCAGCGTCAAAATCACCAACACCACGAACCGGGTTGTCCGGTGGGGTTTAGTCCGTCCGCGGATAATGCTCGCGCAATATATAAGACCGGCAGCCGTAATCAGGATCGTGCTCAGGGTAAGTAAGGCTGTCCGCATTATTGGGTCGTCGCGGAGGCGGTTTGCCAATTGAAGGCGATTTGGCTGCTGCCGTCGGCGCAGGTGTAGGCGTAGAAGTCGCCGCTCCAGTACGATGACCACTGGGTATTGCTGCCCTCTTTGGTCGCTTTGCAGGTGTAGCCGTTAGAGCTAAAGTCGGAACCGTTGGCCGCTGCTACTACCGCTTCAGCGGTCGTACAGGTAGCGCCGCCGGCTATAGCGATTTGAGCGTAGTTGGTCGACGCGCCGCACTGTCCGTCCCCCGGCAGTGTGGGCTGCAACGCCCCGGAACCGCCAATCGTCACGGTCGGCGTACTTGTTACGGGAGTATCGGGCGAAGTGCCGCCGCTATTATCAGCACTGGCCGGCTGCCAGTTGAAAGCGATTTGGCTGCTGCCGTCCGCGCAAGAGTACGAATAAAAAGTGCCGTTATAGTATGATGACCACTGGGTATTGCTCCCCTGTTTGGTCGCAGTACAGGAATAGCCGTTCGATTTGTAAAATGCCCCGTTGGGTACTGTAGCGTCCTGTATGACGGCTTCGGCGGCCGTACAGGACGCGCCCCCGGAGATCGCGACTTGCCCGTAATTACCTCCCACGTCACACTGGGCGCCGCCTACCTCGGTCGGTTGCAGTTTTGGACCCGTCATACCCAGGTGCGGCTTAATAAACCCAAGCAATATGAAGAGCAGTACGATGACGACCATAAAGATCTTATAAGCTTTTGCAATCCAAGGCAGTTTCGCGGGATTGATAGTCCGAATAAACGTGACCGCGTAAAACACGGTTATGAAAAGCGAGCTCCATAAATCGACGTACTTGAGGGTATGGCTTCCGGAAGAAGCCAGCAGCGACACAAAACTAAAGACCGCGGCTATCAACGCGCCGATAGCGAACAGGGCGAACAGTACGGCATGAATAACCATCACGACCATAGCGGCGCTTTCCTTTTTCTTTGTTTCTTTTTTGGAATAGAAGAAATCGGTCGCGAATGAGATGGGAAGCAGGACTATAGCCGCCGAAATTACGTAATAATTAGCGTTGGAAGCGTTGTCACTATTTAATAATTGGGCGAAGACGGCAAAAGTTAGGATCGATAAGATTAATACGGTCCACCCCCAAAACGCGTAAGTCAGCCATTGGATGATTATTGTCAGCGCGTTGGTGTTGTGGTTCTCGGCCGGGTCTTGGGGCATTACCGGCTGGGGCGGAAGGTTGCCCGTCGCTGGTGCCGGGTAAGCCGGTGGCGGGCTCGGGTTGGGGACTGGCTGCGTCGGATAGTTATCCGCCGGGGCGAAAGTATGGGAGATTTGCGGCTGGTTGTTAACCTCTGGCGGCTGACCGGGCTTAGAACCGTTCAAAAAAGACGGGCTGTCAACGTCCGGCGGCGTATGGCTGTTGGTATCGGAACTGTCGTGTTGGTTTTTGTCCTCTGAGAGGTCATCCATGTGCTCATGTTAGTTAAAACACTTATGCTTGTCAAAATATTATTACGTCTTCGGGCTATGGAGACAGTACCGTGCCGCCCCACTCCACGGCCGTAAAGCCGTCGCGGTGGAAGGCCGGGAAAGTCTGGGGGGTTACCTTAACCGGCGACTCAAGCGGTTTCTCAACCATGAAGACCCTGAGCAGCGAGTCGGGATTAGGCGTGATTGATAGCTTCGCAACGTCAGTGTATTCGCTGCCAGCAAAATGTATAAGGGTGTACTTGTTGGCTTGGAGTTTCGGCGCCCAGTAGCTTATGAAGTCGGCTTTTTCGCTCTGGTTAAGGCCGATCGCAGTAAGCTCTTTGTTCAAAAAGGCCGTTGTTTGGCCGCCGGCAACGACGAAGCCGTCATGCATATCAAACGAGAAAGGCGCCGGGTTGCCTTCCCAGTAAAGATAAGGGTAAGTTTTGCCGTCGGTGATGTTAGTCAGGCTGCCATCCGGCCGGGCGCTGACGTTCCAGCCCGACTGCTTGTTATACGACGGCACGGTGGCGGAGAAACCCGCCGGGAAGTTCAGCGTCACATGAACGTTTTCGGTGTGGCTAGGATAGAGATAGATGACCGGTTTCGCGGCTATGGCGCAACCGTTGCAAACACAAGAATTCGGGGCAGAAGAATCGACGCCGCTATAAATACCGCAATTTCCCTGGTTGCCGGCAATATTAAAGTGCGGAAACCAGGTATCGTTATTCGCCGTCTGATAAATCGCCAGCTGATAGCCCAAGAAAAACACCACTATGGCACCGACGAAAAGAAAGGCCGCGGCAATAACACCGTATATTAAATAAGCAACGTGCTTATGCTGCATAATAAGCGAATTATAGCATGAGCGTTTAGGTTTCGGCTCGTGCTCAGCTAACCTGCTCCGAGGTGCGTATCCAACGAATGGCATAGCTAGCCGGTATAGCTACAATCAAACCTACAGTCAGTACTATCTTGTCTGAAACCACCAGGCTGAGTAGCAGTAAAAAACTAAACAGCAGAACGTCGCCTATCATTGAAGCCATGTTCATAGCGTATAAGTAAGGCAGCATCGGCTCGTGCTCGGCGTTTAGATAGTAGCGCGAATAGTATGGCGTGACTATCAGAGCCTGGCCAAGCCCGTTAAAGAAATTGACACTGGCAATCTGGCCAATCGATTGAATGAGCAGCCGAATAGTATTAGTCAGGCTAATGACATTCGTGCCGTGCTTGAGATAGCCTGACATCTTTCTAGCGTGCCTGCGGCCGACGTAGAGGGCAATGATGATACTGGCAATTACTGCCACTGAACTTAAAAGACCTACGCCGACATACGAGGGAATCAGCAAGAAAATAAATAACGGCCAAACGCTGGTAGCCACCATGGCATCGACCTCGGAACCCATATTAGCGACCAGGTCTCGCCACACTTTGTGGAGACGCAAGTCCCGTATTCTGAATGGTTGGTTCTCCATATATTCCGGCCCGACAAATAAGGGCACGGCAGCCGCTACAAAGCACAGCATCGTTATAACGTAGAGAAAGCTGATGCCCAGCCAGCTAGCAATTGCTCCGCCAATAGCCGGCGCAACGCCGTAGGCTAACATTAGCAGGGCCGACGATAGCCCAACAGCCGTCCCGACGCGCCGGTGGGACAGACTGCGCGTGAAGCAAGCCCGAAACTGAGGCCAGTATAGTGATATGGACACGCCCCAGACCAGGGCAATAGACCATAATGGCCAATGGAAAGTCGTGATAGTTGCCAACATCAATATTTGCGCGCCTTGGATAAGTAAACTGATGCCCATGCAACGGTTAAAGCCGATGCGATTAGCCAACCGCACAGCCGGAGCCTGGCACAGCCCCCAAAACAGGGTGGATAGCAGGAAATAGCCCATAATTGCCGACACGCTGTAGTGCAATCGGTAGAAATAGATCGGCACAAAAATCGTTACCAGGCTGGAGGCCAGTTCTTTGACAGTATGCGCCCAGTACAACCGCCGTAATTCAGTCAAACGGATACGGACAAGGTGGTAGTGATATTGGCCGGCATGATGAGTCATAAAAAGTGCTTATGCTTGGAGGGCCCGGTGGGACTCGAACCCACGACACCCTGCTTAAAAGGCAGGTGCTCTAACCGGCTGAGCTACGGGCCCCTAAAAGTGCCGGTGGCACTTTTTGTAGACACGAGCGAAGCGTCAATAGTGAAACTTGCTGTGACTGCGGAGTGAAATAACTCCTTATATTATCGGTATTTCGACTAAAAAGTCAATT